>Ga0209194_1000920_pt1 | contig 20360 bp, 18 predicted proteins | sample COGITO_mtgs_1004_FD_184787 | JGI IMG/M metagenome (GOLD analysis project Ga0209194, IMG submission 184787) | Pelagic marine microbial communities from North Sea - COGITO_mtgs_100413 (SPAdes) (version 2) | ecosystem: Environmental > Aquatic > Marine > Epipelagic ...
CTGCCTGCGAGTAATACTGTTGAAAAATTCTCTGAACTCGTTGATGCCGAAGTATCTAAATATGAGAATAAATCAGATAACCAACAGCCAATTGTTTCTATTGATCCAAACCGGTCTGCACTAAGTGATAATAGGTCTGAAAAATCAGATCTTGCTATTGCGTTCGAACAAAAGCTTAGTGAACTACAGTTTTTGGTGGATGGAACGATCGCTCTTGATCAGCAAAGAGGCACATCATTATCAATTAATGCAAGAATGAAAATGCTTGGCTTCAGTAATAGAACTACAACTAACCTGATAGACAAAAACGAGCCAAATCTTGAATTACATGACTTGATGCGTCAATTCACCAGGCAAATTGTCCAAGGGAAAAGTAAAGATTTTGATGCAAGCCAAATTATTTTGGTGTGTGGTTCTGAGCGATCTGGAAAGACTTTATTATCTAAAAAACTCTCTAAATTTTTGCCAACGCATACAGCTGCACAGAATAGTACGCTTATTTTACAGAATAATAGGGTCATTTCCGATCCTCTTTCAGGTGACTTAAATTCTTTGTTTAAATCTAATTCCGATGCAAACGTAACTTCACTGTTTAGGAAAAGGCAAGATATTGTCTTAGATGGTAGCAGGTTAATAGTGGATTATGAGGGTCCGATGGATGTTTTGAATTCAGTTATAATGAGGTTAGAATCTCTGGAACATAAGCCCAAGGTGAGCGTGATATATGCACTTGAAGTAGGAAAAAGTTATAATGCAGTACGACAAGCTTTAGAAATTCCGCAAATACCTAACCTGAGTGTAGCGCTCACAAAAATGGATTTGCTTGAAGTTTCAATTTCTGAACTGTCGGCGCTCTATGATTTGGGAAGAAAAATTCAATTTTTCTCTGGTTTGAAGATTTTGGAGGATGGCCTTGATTTTGCGAAAATTTCTGTTGTCGAAGATTTTTTGCTGAACATTGTCGAACAGGAAGGTTTATAACCCAATGGTGAAGTCATTAGCCTTTGTCAGTGGTAAAGGAGGGGTGGGTAAGACCTGTCTTGCCGTAAATTCTGCTATAAATTTGGCTCTCATGGGATTGAAGGTGGCGGTTTTGGATACCGACTTTGGTTTATCGAATGCCAATATTTTGATGGGTGTGAAGGCGGATAATACTATTTCTGACTTTTTATCAGGCAGTCACTCATTGGATGACATTATTTGTAATTCCCATAGTGGCGTGAAACTTATTCCAGGCGGTTCTGGTACACTTGAGACATTAAACCTTGATACAGAGCAGCGTTGGAAAATTATTAAATCTCTTGACACGCTGGAGAATGATCTTGATTTCTTGATTGTGGATACGCCTGCTGGCGCTTCAAATTCTAGTATTGAATTTGCTGCAGCTGTAGATCAGGTCGTGCTAACCGTGGTTGGTGAGCCCACTAGTTTTATGGATGCATATGCCTTTTTGAAAGCGTTACACATAGAGAAAGGTGTGAGCCGTTTTTCAATAATTATTAATATGGCAAAAAATGAAACATCTGCATTCAGAGATTTTAAAAGTTTTGAGAAAATAGTACTTAAGTTTTTTCCGGTGCAATTAGCATTCGCAGGTTGGATGCCTGGATCAAACGACGTTGTGCAGTCGATTATTGCGCGCAAACCTTTCATACTTGATAAGAAGACCAAAAAACAAGTTGGAACATGCTTAGATGTAATTACAAATAATCTTCTTAAAATCCCAAAGCAAAAGAAGTCCGGCATTCACTTTTTCAGCTCAGAAACTGGATATTAAAAATGTTGAACCCATATAATACTAAAGTGCCTGCCGACCGTCTGATTGAGAAAAATACAGGGTTAGTTAAAAAGTATGCGTATTTTTACGCTGGTCGGGTTCAAAGGGCCGCTGAAGTTGAGGACCTTTTGCAGGTGGGAATGATGGGTCTAATTGAGGCTGCCCACAATTATGAGAATAGAGAAGGCGTTGCTTTTGAAAGCTATGCTAGAATGCGTATTAAAGGCTCAATCGTGGATTATCTTCGTAAGATATCCAACCTTTGCCGGACGACGGTTAAGCAAAAGCAAAATACTGATAAGGCAAAACGAGTACTGGAACTAAAACTTGGCCGACTTCCTAATGCAGAGGAAGTTGCTAAAGAATTAAAAATTACATCAGCAGAGTTGTCACGTTGGGAGCAAAATTTTGCGGCAAACCAGAACCAGAGTATTGATGAGGTTACAGAGCTATACGGTGACTTTATTCTTTCTGTGGAGCCAAATGTTGAAGATAAAATATTCAATGGCGAACTTAAGAAATATTTACGACAAGCCATTGGCCAATTAAACAAACAACAAATTTTAGTTATCGAGCTTTACTACGTCAAAGAATTGAATGTTTATGAAATTGCAGAAATTCTTTCTGTCAGTACTGGTCGAGTGTCTCAGATTAAATCTGCAGCGATAGCTGCACTGCGTAAAAAAATAGAATTGGAACTAGTTTGATGGCGGTTCTTCCCCTGAACGCAATTTTTGAAGAATTGCAATTAACTGTCACAAGCGCAGAGGTTGTTTTACCGAGTCTGAAAAATGACTCAGAAATAATGCTTTCATGTGAAATATCGTCATTACCGACACATAACTGTAATATGGTTTTTAGGAAGTCAGATTTAAATGTGGCTGTGATTGGACAAATGAGTTTCCGCTCTATCCGACCTTTAGTTACGGCAGAAATGGTTTTGAATTTTACAAATTTTGAAAAATTAGAAAAATTATGCAGCGGCGGAGAACCCATTCGGCCAATAACTTTATACTTAAAAGTTAAAAAAAGTAGACAAATCAAACATGGAGAAGTAGTGATTAAAAACGACGACTTTGACTTAGATATTGTTGATATGTCCTGGCGGCGTCCGTTATTTTAGTTACATTTTGAAGCTTTTTAACGAACATTTATAGATTGTTTTCTCTCCACTGCGCGTTTTGATCGCAATTTTTTTATCCAAGTTTATTTTATATTTTGATATCTGGTTCTCAAAATGTAAGTTTTCTCCATCCAGGGTTTTTATTTTAAATGTTGTGACTTTTTCATTGGATTTTTCAAAACTGACCAACATATCTAGCTTCAATTTTTTATAGGTAATTTGGAAACTACCCTCTTCGTTCATGCAGCTTATCAAATTACTTTCGAAACGCGTATTTTGCATCATAAAAAAAAATACACTCGCGAGCCCAGCTAGGGTCAGTAATATAAAAGTTACGTCTTTGCGTATCATTCAATATACTCTGCTTTTTTATCTGATACTAATTTTGCGGCATCATCCTTGCTAACCGCAACGACCATGTCTTTTATCAACTTTACACCATTATGGGTCGTTGTTTTACTTACTTTTATTTGGACATCGCCATTGTCGTCCTCGTCCTCGTCCTCGTCCTCGTCCTCGTCTTCGTCGTCGTCAAACAGACCACTAAGTTGAGTTGAATCGTCGTCTTCGATGCCGGAAAAAATATTTGTATTTTCCAATTCATTCAGTGAATACACGAATGGTTCGTGCATCATGGCATAAACCTTGTTTCGGATAATCCAACTTTTAGCAGATAGTAAAGCCAGCCGCTTGGCTCGATCTTTTTCCGTTGCCAAAGAGTTCTTTATTTCATCGAGAGCTTGATCAAAGGAGTGGTCTCCAAATTCAATTAAGATTGCGTTCCGTGCCTTTAGCATTTCCGATGAGAGTGATTTATCGTTTTCTGCGGTCATCCTAGATCTCCTCTGATTAGTTGGCACACTCCTTGCAACATTCACACCAAACGTAACATTGCAAGTGATCATCGTAAAATGAAGTCGATATCAAATCATATACAGACCCATGCCGACGCTCTAAATCTGCGCGCTAAGAGAAATGAAATTTTGGCATCCAACATTGTCAACGCTGCGACACCCAATTTCAAGGCGAGGGATATTGACTTCAATAAGGCTCTGCAGGCGCGTATGGATATCGGCCCTGTGAATGTTTCAAATGAGCGTCATTTTAAATTTTTTACTGGGACTGGAGATGAGGCGGCCCAATTTCGACAATCAATAAACCCGTCTCTTGATGGTAATACTGTAGAGCTCCATGTCGAACAGATGCAATTTTCCGAAAATGTAATGCGATACCAAACCTCTTTGGAATTTTTAAATAGAAAATTCAGTGGCTTAATGTCGGCCATTAAAGGAGAATAGCTTGTCGGATATTAAAAACATTTTCGATATCGCCGGTAGGGGTATGTCTGCACAGATGGTGCGTCTTAACACAGTCGCGAGTAATTTAGCTAACGCAAGAACTGTCGCGTCCTCTGATGCCGAAGCCTACAAAGCCATAAAGGCTGTGTTTAAATCAGTCTACGCAGATGATGTTCAAAAGACTGGTGTGTCTTCAGTTGACGTTGATGAAATTATCACAGTCGATCTGCCCGCTGAAAAGTCATATCAGCCTGGGCATCCTAAGGCAGATAAAGACGGGTTCATATATACTGCAGCAGTGAATGTAGATGAAGAATTAGTAGAGATGCTAGAGGCGTCTCGGCAATATGAAAACAACGTAGAAATGGTCACAACTTTACGTGGCTTGATGATGCGAACTATTAGCATGGGTAAGTGAGGTAAGAAACATTATGTCGTCAATTGATCCGTCTGCAGCTCAAACTGCACTCTTCGAAAAATTAGGAATATCTACAAACAAAGACGTTAATAAAGCTGGCTCTGATAGGTTAGGGCAGTCCGATTTTCTAAAGCTGATGACCACCCAGTTGCAAAATCAGGACCCGTTTGCTCCAATGGATAACGGCGATTTTATTGCTCAAATGGCGCAATTTTCCACAGTGACAGGCATTGAAGAAGTTAATCTGTCGTTGAAAAATCTTGCGGATAAGTTTGACCAGGGTCGTATTGCAACTGCTACAAACCTGTTAGGTCACTCGGTCTTGGTTCCAGGGAACATATCAAGGCCCGATGAGAATGGTGAAGTGCATGGTGTATTAGACTTACCGCAGGCGACAAGCATGGCCAGGGTTGTGATAAGCGACGCTGACAGTGGAGAAGAACTTAATGTCATGGAGTTAGGTCCACAGGCCGCTGGTTTGGTTGGTTTTTCGTGGAAAAACATTCCTGAAGAAATCCAGAATTCCAATCGCCGCATTCAAATTAACGCCACCATAAATTTTGGTGAGGGCCCACAGGAATTGAATCCATCTGTTTATGCACGAGTGTTGTCCGCTTCTATAGGGTCTGGGAATGCCGAAAGTGTTCTCATCGATGTTGAAGACTTTGGCGAAATGGACGTCAGTAACGCCGTTAACTTTAGATAAGCTAACAACCACGGAGCAGTTTGCTCTAAAAATAATTATTTTGTTCGTTTTGGCATGTATATTGCATGATCTACCAACAAGAATTGAACTAAGTTTCTGCAAGGAGTGACTTGATGTCGTTTTATACCGCACTTACCGGCCTCAAAGGCGCACAAACCGATATTTCTACAACCTCGAACAATATCGCTAACGTTGGCTCAAATGGCTTTAAAAAAAGCCGGGCAGAATTTGGTGATATTTATGGATCTACTCCCCTGCAGGCTAAGTCAGTTGGCGTCGGTACGCTAACAAAGTCGATTACCCAACAATTTTCACAAGGTAATATCGCCGCTTCTTCCAATTCACTTGATATGGCAATTTCTGGACAAGGGTTTTTTGCATTGCAGGCTGGTGGTAACGCGCAGCAGACTGTCTACACAAGAAACGGGGCTTTCAACGTGGATGACACTGGCTTTATTGTTGATAGCAATGGGCAGTTTTTGTTAGGTTATCCAGTCGATGATGACGGTGCTGTGTCGGATAAGACGCTGGCTGGCGCAAACAAGTTGCAACTGAAATCTGAATATGGTGCTCCAAAGCAGACTAGTGAAATATCAATGGGCGTGAATCTCGCGTCTGACACTCCGGTACTGCCCGCAGATAACATCTTTGATGCAAATGATCCCGATACGTATTCTGCTAATTCTTCTGTCACTATCTTCGATAGTGCTGGCAATCCTCAGTCTGCAACTGTTTTCTACCTAAAAACACAAAACCCAACTGATGCAGATCCTACATTCAAGTATGATACGAAAATGATTGTGGATGGCTTGGAAATTACCCCGCAACTTACACGCGCGGTTGATCCTCAAGAAGCTGCTCTGTTTATTGACAAGTTTGGTCAACAGACGACTGTGCCCCAAAATCCAGCATATATTTTAGAGGGTAAAGGGTTCCCGCTTTACAAGGCGGATGATCTTGGAGCACCCGTTGAATCGACGCCTGCGAAGCTTGTTTCAACAGGGATCGAAACTATTTTGGGAGAGGGCCGAAGTGTTACAATCGTGACAGATCCACTCTTGTTTAAATCGACCAACGAGTATGCCGCTCTCACTGGCGCGCCTGAGACAGGGTCGACGTTTTGGGGGAAAGATTTCCTGTTAATTGATATTGATGCGAGTGGTCCTGTTTCAATCAACATTCCTCCTGGCACCTACAACGGCACACAATTGGCTGCTGCAGTAGAAATTGCTACTAAAAATGCATTTGGTGATGACAAAAAAATTCTACTTGAAAATAATGTTGATAATAAATTCAGCATCGATTTGAAGGTTACTTCTGGTGACGGTTTGTCTACTGGCCTTCCGACGCCGATTGAGGTGGATTTGCATTTAGATTCTATTGTAACCGATGAACCCGAACTTGGCATGACTAGAGAAACTTTCTTAAGCCACGCGCAGGTGCGGATGAACGATACAATGAATGAGTATATTCAAGCTGTTGGCACCGCGACGGGTGTTATTCCTGGCGCTGGTGCGGGTGTGAATGCTACTAAGGTGGCTGATTTAAACGTTGATGGTAAACTTTTTAAGAAATTGGTGGGTAGCGAGATTTCTAAAACAGACATTCCCAAAACAGGTGTTCCTGCTGCCGCGCCCGGCACTCTGCGAATGACGGGTAATGACATAGTTACCGTCACTCAGAAAACAGGTGCTGGAACTGTTGGCGCCGGCACTGATATTTTTACTAGATACGTAGCATATTCGAATGACTCAGATGGAGTTCTCGCCGACACGCCTCAAGTAAAAGCTTATGATCACAATGTGGCAGCTAACATAACTGCTGGCATGGGCGTCCATCCCGTTGGCCATGCTCTGGCTGGGAAGCCCTACTTCAATGTGCCCATTACCGGGTTCACTCTGACACCGGAGACGGTACGGTTTATGCAATTCCCAACAACAGGGGAGGTTGCCGGTGGAGCATTAGATGGTGATAAAAAGAATGATTGGACGACTGAATTTGGCGACAAAGATATCGCGGTTGCAAATGTGACTACGACCGGACAAGTTGATGTTAATCATTACGTCGTAACGCTTGATCTTGATTATACTGGTGAAACATTTCCAACTATTTCAGTAAATGAGCGGGCCGTACAGGTTTTGGCTAAACCATCTGATCATATTGTTGCTTATTTCGAAAATACTGAAGGCCTGGTGGAGGGTGTTAACGAGGCTTTCTACTCCAATAAAATTGTCGTACAAGAAATTGGCGCTTCAGCGCGCAGAACGGCGGCGCAGGATACTACAAGCGACGCTGTAACGGCTCTGGCGTTTGGGACAACTCTTTTTTCAAATCAAGATGTGTCTACATTGGGTTTAACTGCAGCTAATACTCGTTTGACGACAAACTGGGTTGATGACCGGGACCCAGCGATTAAAATTGGCTACGATGAGACGGAGCAACGCCTGAATTTTGACGCTGATAATGCTCAACTAGGTTTGGGTACCGGTATTGGCATGAATAACTTTACGGTTTATAGTCAAACGCTTGATGCTGGAACCAATGGATTAGGTATACAAGCTTACGGTGACAATGTCGATGTGAGTTTATCAACCGATGATAAGTTGATTGGAAACTCGTTCATCAATGATGGCGATGATTTACAACCTCAAAACAAGCGTTTTGGAATGGATGTGTATTTCGATACTGTCAACAGCGCATTTGAATTTAAGAGTGGATCTACAGGCGAGGCACTTGCTGCTAACAGCGCTCAGGGTGTTTCTGTAAATCAATCTATGTCTGATATTAGTATTGGTCGATATAAGCTAACAGTCGCAGGCGCTGTCGATGGAACGGATGCAGCAGCTTACGCAGCCCATAAGATCGGATTAGGAAAAAACCAAGTGATGGGTTTCCCGCGTGAGGGTGAAGTTGGTTACACGGCTGCCACGGGTATTATATCCACCCCAGCAGTAGCCACGGGGGCCGAAGCACTCGTTGATATGCAAAACGCTTTTACACTCACCACAGCGGGGAACGAGAATAGGTTCAATGTTGTTGTAAATGGAGTTAGCGCTTTCATTGAGCTACCAGAGCGAAATTACACCGGCATAACTATGGCAACGGCTTTGGAGGCACGTATTAATCAAATGCAGCACCCCGCTACTGGGCAGCCAGTTGGTGGTGTTCGTGTTACCTACAATGGTGAAACTAATAATCTCGTTTTTACAACTGGTACGACTGGCGATACGTCCACGTTTAAAATCGAGGGAGCGTTGAGGTTTGGTCTACAGGATGTTCCCTTGGGTATTGGCAACACCACGGAAATCAAAACTCCAGTTCAGGCTACAGATGATTTAGGCCGCCCCCTATTTGTTTCACCAACTGGCGAAATAACCACACGAACTGATGATTTTGCGGACAACATAGTAGAGGATTTCTACCCACTTTACCTCGACGACGGCGAATTGACGTTCAATAAGTCTGGTGCATTGATTAGCCCAATTACCGAGGTGACGTATGACGGCTTGCCTAACGCAAATATAACGGTTGACTACTCTGAGGCCACTCAATTTGCTCAACCATTTTCGGCGCAAAATGTTGATCAAAACGGAGCTGCTTCTGGCCGATTAACTAATCTAGAAATTGATAACTATGGCAATATTCTAGCTGGGTATTCTAATGGCGAAAATGTGAGCCTGGGTAAAATCATTATTGCTAATTTTAATAATAATAGTGGGCTTAAGCAAATTGGTAATTCTACGTTTACCTCTACAGCTGCAAGTGGTGATCCAGAACTAGGTGAAGCTGCTGAGGATGGGTTTGGAAATATTCTTTCGGGTTCTCTGGAGCGTTCCAATGTGGACATTACGGAAGAACTGGTAAATTTAATAACGGCCCAACGTAATTACCAAGCTGCGGCAAAGGCAATGGAAACTACAACTAGCATGACGCAGACCATTATTAACATTAGGCTATAATTAAAGGTTCTGCGCTATGGATAGAATGGTTCAAACGGCATTAAGCTCAATCAAGGGTCTAAAAGATCTTAAATTTGATTTGGCCAATAACTTAGCAAATGCCAATGTCCCGGGCTTTCGTCGAGATTTACCTAACGAGGGTAACGCGGGATTTTTGTCATCACTAAACAAAGCTACAGCGAGAATATTCCCGCTAGAAACGGGAGATAGAATTTTCTCTAGTGAGACAGGACAACTTCAAAATACTGGTGTTGAAACTGATGTTGCCTTGTTGAATGGTGCGTATTTATTCATCCAACCACCGGATGGCGAAGTTGCCCTGTCTCGACGCGGTGACTTTGGTGTTGATACTGAAAACCGCCTAGTCGATGGTGTTGGTAACCTTGTATTGTCTGATGGCCTCCAGCCAATAATTTTACCTCCGTTTACTGCTATGAAGTTTAGCGATAATGGCGAGATATTAGTACATCAGCCTGGAGCCTTGCCGGGTGACTTCACCAGTATTGGATTTTTAGGCTCTGCATCCCCACCGTCCAACAGCCTGACTAAGAGTTTAGATGGCAAAATTCGTAACTTGGATGGTTCTGTGCCTGACGTAGATCAGTCTGGGTTATTTGCCCAGGGTGTTTTGGAGGGTTCCAATGTTAATGCAATTGAAGAGATGGTATTCAACATGGATATGCAGCGACAATTTGAAATAAATGTCAAATTGATCAAGCAAGCTGAAGAGATTGATAAATCAAGTACAAAATTAATGGGATTACCAACATAACATCTTTGGCACGATCCTTGCACTTTTATCGCGTAAGTCAGTTGAAAGGTCAAAGAAATGTCAACAGCCGCAATGCACGTAGCAAAAACTGGGCTAAACGCGCAACAATTTAAAATGCAGGTAATTGCGAACAATTTGGCCAACGTTAATACCACTGGCTTCAAACGTGACCGGGCAAATTTTGAAACCCTTTTTTACCAAGTAATTAAAGAAGCTGGAGCACAGACTGCTGATGATACATCACTGACGTCTCCACTTGCGGTGGGTACTGGTGTGAAGGTGATTAGTACTCAAAAACTTTTCACCCAGGGTGGCCTAGTGGCTACGGATAATTCGCTTGATCTTGCAATTGATGGCGAAGGCTTTTTCCAAGCGTTATTGCCAGATGGTAGGGTTGGTTATACGCGGGACGGCGCGTTTTCGCGTAATGCAGAGGGTTTGCTGACTACAGCTAGCGGTTATGTCGTTCAGCCACAGGTGGAAATCCCAGAAGACGCAACAAATATTAATATTGCAGCGAATGGAGCCGTTAATGTTACTGTGGCTGGAAACGCTTTTGCACAAGAGGTGGGCCAGATTTCTTTGGCAAATTTTGGAAATCCGCGTGGTTTGCTTCCAATTGGACAAAACTTTTTGGTTGAATCGTCAGAGAGTGGTCAGCCACAGGAGGGCGCTCCCTTAGATGGTGGCTTTGGTTCCGTCATCCAGGGATTTGTAGAGGGCTCAAATGTAAATGTGGTGCAGCAATTAGTAGATATGATTGAAACACAGCGTGCTTATGAAGTTAGCTCAAAATCCATAACCGCTGTGGACGAAATGATGCGTTACATTTCAAATAATTTATAGGCAAAATTATGCGTAAAATAGTTCCAGTTTTTGTGATTATGCTTTCTGGCTGCGCTCAGCATAATGCAGATCGTGTAAGCATCGACTTTGAACCAATGTATCCTCAAGAAATGCCTCTCGTGGAAACAAATAATCGTTCGGGTACAATCTTTAATGCGACCAGGGGTAATCTATTTTCTATGGAAAGTAGAGCTCAAATGGTTGGCGACATTATTACGGTCCAATTTGCAGAAAGTTTTCAAGCGACAAAATCACAAAATGCAGCCACGGCGAAATCAAACGACAGTTCGATTTCTTTGCCGACTGCACTAGGCACTCCCGAGTTATCCACAAAATTGGGTTCTAGTTTGGCAAATACTTTTTCTGGTAGTGGCTCGTCAGCACAATCAAATTCTTTGAATGGACAAGTTTCAGTACACGTAGTGCGCGTTTTCCAGAATGGAAATCTCGAAATTTTAGGTCAAAAAAAGCTCACTTTAAATAACGGAGATGAGTATATTCGGGTTCATGGCATTGTAAGGCCAAAAGACATTAATGAAAAAAATATTGTGTCGTCTGACCGTATAGCAAACGCAAATATTCAATACATTGGCGCAGGAGACATCGCTGCATCAGGTAAAAAGGGTTGGTACAGCAAGATCCTTGATACAATTAATCCTTTATAAGAGTTGTCCCAATGAAAAAATTAATCAGCCTTCTTCTGTTTTGTGGACTTTTCCAGTCTTTTATTTTGCCTGCACAGGCCGATAGAATAAAAGACATTACCTCACTTGCGGGCATACGCTCAAACCAGCTTGTGGGCTATGGGATCGTAGTGGGACTAGCTGGATCTGGGGATGGTAATACCGGGATTACATTGCAATCTATGCAGGCCCTCGTAGCTCGATTTGGGATTACAAGTACATTAGATGGATTTAACGGTGACAATGCGGCAGCAGTTATGTTGACGGCGGAGTTGCCGCCTTTCTCTAAACCTGGGCAAACTATCGATGTTACAGTTTCTACAATCGGCGGATCGGAATCATTAAAAGGCGGTACACTTTTGATGTCGCCTTTGCTGGGTTCTGATGGAGAGACATACGCTATTGCTCAGGGAAATGTGGTAGTTGGTGGATTGGGAGTTGAGGGTGCGGATAATTCATCTTTAACAGTGAATATACCAACAGTTGGACGCATACCTGGGGGTGCATCGGTTGAGCGAATGGTGGAAACAGCTTTTCTTGATACTGATTTCGTAATTTTAAATTTACATCAAGGCGATTTCTCAACTGCATTGAATATTTCGCAAGTTATAAATGAAACGTTTGGCGATGGAATGGCTATGCCGTTGGATAAAAATAGTGTTCGTGTTCGGGCACCAAATGATCCAAGTCAAAAGGTAGGCTTTGTTTCAATGTTAGAAAATTTAGAAGTTGAGAAAGCTTCACCGCCTGCAAAAATAATTATTAACTCTAGAACTGGTACTATAGTTATAAGTGGTGATGTTAAAGTTATGGCGGCGGCTGTTGCGCACGGATCCTTGAAGGTTACGGTAAATGAAGATGTAAATGTTGATCAAGCAGATGCTTTGGCCGTTGGTGCAGGCGCCAACGCAAATGCAGGCCCTGCAGTGGAAAATCCAGATACTGAAATAGAAGTTGAAGAAGCAGTGGCCAAAGCGTTTCTATTCGGTCAGGGAGTTTCATTAAGCGACATCGTTGATTCAATCAACGCAGTGGGAGCAACATCATCAGATTTGGTCGCAATACTTGAAGCATTGAGAGAGGCTGGCGCTCTCAATGCTGAATTGATTGTGATATAGGAGTGTAGTTGAATGACTAATATTCCCAGCCAAGCCGAAATGTTGACCAATTTAACAACGTCAAAATTAAATATGAGTCCGGCAAGTGCAACGAAACCACAAAATTTAGCAGAACTAGAGGAGGCTGCCAGTCAGTTTGAAGCAATATTTCTTAAAATGTTTCTAGATCAGGCCCGTCAAAGCAAATTGAGCGACGATCTTCTTGGTTCTACCGCAAGTGATAACTTTCAAGAGATGTTTGATAGTGAACTGTCTCAGGCGGGAAGCGCATCTTTTAACTTAGGCCTAAGAGATGTGATCGTTCGTCAGTTGCGAACCGATTTGGTTAAATAGGGCGCTAAAATGGGAGACTTATTTGATATTGGTAAGGCTGGCATTAGCGCATACAAAAATAGCTTAGCAGCTACAGGCCAAAATATTGCAAACGTTGGCACGGAGGGCTACGCGCGGCGAGATGCTTCAATCGAAGAAATTACGGTTGCCAACGCTGATGTTTTGACAATTTCGAAAACAAGTGGCTTGGGTGTGCGAATGGGCGGCATTACTAGAGCCTTTGATCAGTTTCTAGATCTTCAATTACAAAATGCGTCCTCGTCGTTCTCATTTTCGAAATCAAAGTCTGAAATTTTAAATCGCCTTGAAAATGTACTGATACCTAAAGGTGCCACAGTTGGTACCCGCATAGGTGAATTTTTTGATGGCATTAATAGCCTTGCCCAAGACCCTTCTAATATGAACCTCAGAACATTAGCGCTTGCTGGAGCGAAGGCTGTATCGAGAGAGATATCGCAATTACATTCTGGACTGAGTGATCTTCGAACGCTCACGCACGAAACCCTGTCCCTTGCGGCGGGAGAATTCAATACTAATTTACGTAATCTTTCGAATATACAGAACGAAATATTAGGGAATGCGAATAAAAGTGGAGCTCCAAACTCGCTTTTAGATAAGCGGGATAGCCTACTTTCAAACATAAGCCAGCTCGCTGACATTAGTGTTGAATATCATAAAAATGGTGGCGTCACGGTATCGCTGGGTAAATTTGGTGAGGTCGCAACGCTTTTGGAGGGTAATTCCTTTAACGAAATTTCCTTTGAAACAGGTGATCATGGGGTCAAGTCATATCTAAATGTTCCGAATGGCAATGTCTCCAGTATTCATTTTTCTTCAGGGCAATTGGCTGGATTGGTGTCTGCTGACAATTTAACTGGAAAAACTATTTCTGAAGTAAATGCTCTAGCTCAAAAATTTGTGTCGGAGATGAATTCAATTCATCGCATGGGTTTGGATTTAAATGGAGAACGGGGAACTGATTTGTTCAGTTTAGATGCCGTATCTGTACAAAAAGCTGCTGCAAATATAGGGGCTAGTTCGTTAAGGGTAGAGGGTTTTAATGACAGTTTAGTCGGGTCAAAATTAGAAATGATTTTTAATGCGGAACGTGGCTCCTGGAGCGTCTCCAGCAGTAACGGTGAATCCATACCAAATTTTGTATCCCGATTAGAACTTGGAGAGTTAAGTATTTTGGTTGAGGGACAGCCAAAAAATGGAGATAAATTTTTTATAGAGGTGACTGATACTTCTGGCGCTGACATGGCGGTTTTAATTTCTGATGCAAGTAAATTTGCAGCAGCAGGTCTTCATTCTGTCGAGCCAGATATTAAAAACTCTGGCTCGTCTAAGTTAAATATTGGATATTTCAATGAGAGTGCGCCTCTTGGTATTTCCAACTTACAAAGCTTATTTTCAGAAACACGAAATGCAGCGAATCCAGTAAGTTTTAACTCTTTGGGTGTTTTGGGCGTAATTGAAAATGTCGGCTCTATTGAAGAACTCTCGATTTTAAAATCACAGGCAAGTTTACGGATTTTTACTGATATAACTCAATTGAGCTCGTCTGACCAATTAAGCATAACCCTCAATTCAACTAATTACACTTTTAACATTTCGTCTGTATTTGATGACTTAGACACAACGAATGATCTGGCCGAAATTTTAAATAATGGGGCGATAGTCTCGAATACTTCTTTAAATTCGTTCAGGGACCTTGGGCTTCATGCAGTTGCATCGGGCTCAAGTTTTGTAATTTCTTCTGCAGCGCAGGCATCAAACTCTAATTTTCCGACCTTAGAATCTGGTTCGTTAGGTGGAGTTTCTGGTATCTTGGCCAGCGAGGATACGGGCCTGTCTGACTTGAGCATATTTACCAAAGAAGGCATACAAATTTCCGGAAAGACATTAAGCCAGGATGAAGTAACCAATTACCTGACACAAGAAAATGGATTTTCAAGCGACGCAATTTATAGAGCGAATTATTTGCCAACATCATCGAATGCAGGCTTTTCGGGTGCTAATGTCACTAGAAAGACAACTGAAGGTCTAGATGTCATTTCTTTATCTGGCGCAGGTTTTCCTGACAGTATTAATAATAACGTTGCCGTATATGCCTCTAATGCCTTTCCAACAAATCGAACACAACTGGCTGGTCCTGTTTCGGTAACAACCGCTAGCGGCCGAAGTGCCAGCGTTACCTTTGAAAGCGGTATGATGGCGGGGCAAATTGCTGAAAACCTATCAACGGGTCTTAGCAGTTTGGGAATAAGTGCCACTGCTTCCAATTTGGTTGAATTATCCGGAATTGCAAATGGCCTAGTGGAATTTGAGTTGGTTGGAAACAACCTATCTACAGTGCAAATTAGTACAACCGTATCAAATGGTTCACATGCTGGCTTAATAAGTCAAATCAACTCGTTTTCAGACACGACTGGGGTGAAAGCCTATTCGAGTGGAAATTCTGGCGTTATCTTAGAGCATGTTGACGCTGGCGATATCGCATTGAAAACTTTAAATTTAGGCAGCGGTGTTGGGATTTCAGTAAATCAGTTAGATCGATTTGGTGATAGAATGCTAACAAATTCCAAGACACTTTCTGATGGGCAGCACCTGGTCATCGGTGGAAATGTGCAGATGAAAAGCACCTCTGACTTCACGGCTAGCTACAATGGTAACAATTTAAACAGCACTAATTCAGCCTTTGATATGGGGTTTGCCAGTAAAAGTTTTGACATCGAAAATGACCATACTGATATTAGTTTTTACGCAAATTATAAATTGGACAGTGGGTATGCAGATGCAAGTAATATTAATGTTGTATCTTCCGCATCAAAATACAGCTTAACTTTATCTGACCCAGTTTCTGGAAATTTACAAAGTAGTTTTTTGCCTCAGAAAGCTGATGAATTTTCTACCGGTGTAATCTCTAGTAAACTGGCCTCAAATTTTCGAAATATGGCTACATCTACCGTATTTTATGGTGACACGTTTGACTTAACTGATGGGTTTCCCAGCGATGGATCGCAGATTCAGTTTTCTATAGGTGAGCAAACATATACCGCCACATTAAACATAGATGACGACGTCCAAGTCCAAGGTACTAATGTTATTGTCGGCGCTAACATTTATTCCGGTTCAGCAGGCCTTTCGGAGCTCATTTCGAGTTCAAAATTTGTTGTGACTGGGCCTGAAGCAGATCGTTTAACAATGAATTTTGAATTGGATGGCTCTGGAATCCGTCTAACTGCAACGGCTAATAATGGTGTTGTCAGTGGGCATGGGATCACCTATTCGTCTTCCAATACCAGCCAAACGGCCGCTGATTTTCACATTTCAAATACATCCAAAACTGAAATATATTCTAAGTATTTTGAGCAAACTATTGCCAGTAACAATGACATCGGTTCCGTGATGATTGGGGACACAGAATATGATTTCTCCTTTGATACGACGAACAATACCGTAGCCTTAACGTCTGGTTCTCTACCATCCTGGATGTCTTTTTCCACGGAAGTGAACCCAAATGTAGCAACACAAATTCGTGTAAAAGTGGTGGTAAATGACGATCCTGCCAGGGATAAGAATATAAGAATAAAATCTAATGCAGTCTCCAAGAATTATGGCATTTCTACGATATCGGCACAGCTCATAGCTTCTAATGAAGGCTTGAGAATTTCAAATGTTGGAGATCAAAGGGTTACGTCTAATGTGGCAGTAAATTCTTTGGCCAGTGAAGTTTTGTCAATTGATGGAATGCGTGGTGAAGATTTAATTTTTATTTCAAGTGGCACTCGCAATCCATTGGCTATTGGAGAAGTGAAGACTGCAACGGCAAGCGAGACAAGAGAATATTCGATCGAGGTTAACACAGCGGATCCAACAAGTATCGATATTTATGATTTTCAATCCGGGCATATTGTTGGGACGCGCTCAATTGCCAGCGATAATAGCACAACGTTTCAGGGGCTGTCACTGGACTTTGATGGTGCTGTAGCGGGTGGTGACGTTTATAAGGTCTTAGTGTCAACGAATGTCGACGATGCGAGCAATCTAAATAATATGTTAGACACGTCGTTAAAGGATAGGCAAAGCGGTGTTGGTGGATATGCAGAAATTTTTGGTAACATTGTGTCTAGCACAGGAGCAGAAATTCAGGCTAATCAACAAACGTTAGAGAGTAACGAAGTAGCTTATCAATTGGCCGTGGATATTAAAAATGAATTCACAGGTGTTGACCTCGATACTGAAGCTGCACGCCTAATGGAGCAACAGCAGGCCTATCAGGCGCTCGCTCGGGTGCTAACTACAGCTCGTGAATTACTAGACACCTTATTGCGATCAATGTAGTGGGAGTTGAATAATATGACGATATCTACTTCTGGATTTTATCAAAAAAATATAGATCTTTTTTCACGCTTGAATAATGAGGTTAGTGATCTTCAAGTTCAGGTAAGTACGGGAAAAAAATCTTTATCATTAAAGCATGATATTCAAGACATATCGCTCTTAAATGCATCGGAAGAACACAAACTCGAGATCACTCAGTTCAAGAGTAATGCCGAACAGATAGTTTCTGATCTTGAGAGAATTAATATAAGTTTTGAACGATTGCAGAATGCTTCGGTGCGTTTGAAAGAAATGCATGTTGAGAGTTCAAATGGTTTTCTGACTTCTGAAGAAAGAAAATTGTTCCAAATTGAAATTTCTAGTATCAAAGAAGAAATGCTGAGTATTGCAAATGGAAAAGATGCTCTTGGAAACGGGTATTTTTCTGGCACATCAGTGGTAGATAAGCCTTTTGAGGTTAATAATTTAGGTGAAGTTAACTACGTAGGTTCGGCTGTGAACAAAACTTTGCAAGTTTCGCGTAATAGCCATTTGAGACAGAACTTTTCTGGTACAGAAGTTTTTCTTTCAGCAGGTACAGGTAGTGAAAAATTTTCTATATTTGAGGCTCTTGATGAATTTTCTAGAAGCCTAGATCATAACATTTCATCAGGAGTATCTTCAAATTTGCTGTCAAACGGAACAGCTGTGGACGTAGTACTTCCTGCTTCAGGACAAATGAACGAATATAAATTTGATCTTTCATCTAATGGCGCAATTTATAATATTGAAGCTCATGTTTATGGAAACGATTTTAACGGGCTAGCTGCTGCTATAAACGAACATACTTCTGCCTCAGGTATAACTGCAGTGGTATCTTCAGCTAATAAAATCAGACTTTCTGGAAATGGTATCGACCTAAAAATTTCAAATTTTGTTACCGATTTGCCCAATACAACAGATCAATCGATTGGGGTACAAAAGACAGTTGGCTCAAATGTAAGTGATGAAATCATTTTGCCACATTCACTATCTAATTTGGCCATTGAAAATAAACTGCATAATGTTTTTGAACATTTCATATCAAAAAGTACTGAGTTGGGTGTGGCTTTCAGTACAGCTCAAAACTTTGTAGATAGCACGCAAAACACTCTCATTGATTTAAATGAAGATATTTCAAAGATTGAAGATGCAGATATGGCAGAGTTACTTACAAACCTTCAGGAATTGTTGACAAACAAAGAGGCTGCGCAAGCAACATTTTCTCGACTAAGTAGTAAGAATTTGTTCGATTTCATGGGATAGTCCTTCATACATTTGTATCGTAATTGAAGAGCCTAATATTTTAAATAACTCTGGCATAAAAATTGCTGATAATTAGCAAAAGAGGAGCTTCAGTAATGTTTTCTATAATTAAGTCTGGCATGGATACTGCAATGCAGGAGCTGTCAATGATTTCAAATAATATTTCCAATTCAAATTCTATAGGGTACAAAAAAAGTTCTGTTTCGTTTTCCGAATTCTACATTGGTAGAACTGTAGGGGGCGTCGAGAGAGCGCTTGTTGGTAATGGTGCAAATGCTGAACATACAAGGCGTAGTGATGCACAAGGTGCCTTAATCGAAATGGGCGGTGCGTTAGATACCGCGATTGTGGGTAACGGATATTTTATGACTGAGCGCCCTGCAGATGCAGACGTTGAGCTAGCAGAAGGTGAATTAGGTTTTCAGTTAACACGAAACGGAGCCTTTTCTCTTGATTCTGAAGGATTCTTAGTCTCACAAGATGGAGATTTTGTTCTGGGCTTGCCTGCTGTAGGCGGTGTCACTGCAGATCTGGAAGAATTGGATGCGGCTGCACTAGAAAAAATTCAGGTTCCGATTGAAGAAAACGAAGAGCCGCTTTCAAGCATTAGAATTGAAAGCAATGGCAATATTCTAGCTGCATTTGGGCGGGGTGACGATACGGTCGTAGGAACCATTCCACTTTCTATCTTTTCAAATCCAAACAGTTTGAAACAATTAGGTGATGGTAAATATTTGCCTTCGGCTCTCGCAGGTAAATTTTTTATTGGTATTCCAAACTCATCAGGTTTTGGCAATTTAGAGACCGGCTATGTTGAGGGTTCTAATGTTGATATCACAACGGAAATGACAAACATGATCCGGGCACAACAACAATTTAATGGATCAGCAAGAATGATGCAAACTAACTCTGATATGATTGAAAAAATGACCCGATAGATTTATACTACTTCTAGAGGATGAAACCTTTTGTTAAACACATGAATCTTATTTACAAAAGTCTACATACTTCAATGCCAGCTAGGGGATAAAGAATTTGGCAAAATGTCGTGAGTGCTCTATTTCGATGGGTTATGCTGAAAGTCAGGCTGCTTCGCAGTACAACGGCCTGTGCATCACGTGCCATGTAAAGCATCGAGTGCAAACTAAAATAATCACCGCCAAAGATCCAGGCATTTCCACAATTCAACGATCCACTGAAAATGTGTTCAATAAGTTTCAGGACATGTTGGTTACAACGGAAAGCACCATAAATTTAAGAATAAAGGCACGCTGTGGGGTTGTAACAACTGATTTTCATTATGAATTCAAATCAGCTCCAGTTCTAAAACGTTTATGGAATTTTTTGTTTAAAAAACAAGAAAAAAAATCCGATTTTCTACAACAAGCAATCGAAATTGCCATGCTAGAGCTTAAGGCTAAGGCAATTAGGCTGGATGCCAATGCTATCATTGGCCTTAGTGTGGATTATGTAGTACTCGGTGATTTCAAAAAAAATGGATTAATTGTTTCGTTGGTAGGCACAGGAATTAAGCTTTGATACTATATCGACTTCTGGGAAGTTTGCGATGAGCCGGATTGTCTACAAAAAGGTCAGTGTCGATGGTGTTGTCAGACCAACTTGACGTCCCATTGGTTGGTACCTAACTTTTATGAATGACATTAAAAAACCCATTTAAGTACTTCAAGACTTCACC
>Ga0209194_1000927_pt1 | contig 20298 bp, 15 predicted proteins | sample COGITO_mtgs_1004_FD_184787 | JGI IMG/M metagenome (GOLD analysis project Ga0209194, IMG submission 184787) | Pelagic marine microbial communities from North Sea - COGITO_mtgs_100413 (SPAdes) (version 2) | ecosystem: Environmental > Aquatic > Marine > Epipelagic ...
CCTTTCGCGGCATTACACTCACGGTGATGAAGATTAACGGCACGCTTCAATATTTTCTCTCTGCCCTATCTGAACGACAGCAGCGCATTTTGCAGTTGTTGGGGACTGCGGACGATATCTATCTATCGCTTTCCGGATAATTCATTCAACCTTGTCTATTTTTGAGCGAACCGTGAGGTGGCTGACGGTTCAAGTGTGTCTCCTCATATTCATATAGAGCCTATTTGACTGTTACTTTTTGGTATCTTGAGTCCGAAACTACACGGTCATACCTTTCTACAAAATGCTTAAACTTTGATGAATCAGAGTTATATGAATCAGTCCATTTTTCAACGCCGCTCAAGACAATATCAATCAGATGTTTTAAGTTAAAATACTTGCCCTCATCAGTTTCATCAGGTAGCCCTTTTCTCAACGTTCCAATATAAAACATTAGGCGGCGGACTTTCCCTTTCAAAACCTTTCTAGAATCGTGATTAGTCATATGTAGAAGGGAGTTTCTCATTTCCCACAACTCACCTGATACTACGTCTAGAGCATCTAGGTTCGTGTAGCTATCTAGCCACTGTTGAAAGTTGCCATGAGTATCTCCAAACTCTATGTAGGCAACAGTATCAACAAATGAGAGAAGCAGTTTCAGTGCTGAAACGTAGTGGTCGTTGTTGTACAAAAGCTTGATGGCCAGTAGGTAATCGTCGTTGAGCAACTGTGACAGATCGAACCCTTTTTCTGAGTGGTAGTGAGCTAGATAGTCTGTAAAACGAAACTCTATGGACTCAATTTCTTCCTGATCGCTGGCTTCAATAATTTGAAAATCCTCTACTTTCTCAATTTGCGGTTGATCGTTGGCGATAGGTGTCATGCAGCAAAGCGGCTCAGGTGTAGCGTTAAATGATTCGAAAATTTCCTCAAACATACGTATATGAAGGTTCATTCGCATGAGAACCCTGAGATTTTCGTATTTTAGAGCTGCAATGCGCGTATTTGAACCTTCATCCTCAAGTACGTATCTGTCAGGAACTGGAAATCTAGTGGCTTTTTTGAAGTCGGTGCTAACTTGACTCTGGAGAAAGGTAACCTTTTCAGCGTCTGTGCCACTTTGCTCATGCACAACTGCACCCAGCTCATGAATCACGCCGTCTGTAACGAATACAAACAAGTTAAAGATTTTTTCAAGCATGACGACTTGTCTGGTGAGTTGACACATAATCTACCAGAAGAATATGTAATTGAAGTTCTCTCAAGATAATATTCATCTGACCTATGACGCTTCGAGTCGGTTCTAGTTTAGTGCAGACGAACGTAGCTGTTCCGGCACGAAACGCTGCTCAGCCTCGCTGTGGTAGTCCAAAAAACGGTCGTTTTCCTTGTGGTTTTTATGTACTAGATAAGTTCGCTATCGCCTTCTCCTGAAAGGGACTGACTAGTATGACATCTGGGAAACCTTGGTGTAGATATAGTTGAAATAGCTACTTTATGGGTTCTCATCTTCAGCAAGGAAGACTAACCACTTGGAATGATGACAGAGGGTTTGGTTTTATCCAGGTGAAAGAAGGGCACCCAGCAGTTTTTTTGCACGTTAGTGCGCTGAGGCGAGGGTGTCGTCGTCCGAGAGTCGGAGACACGATCATTTACCAGAAGGGTATGGTTGACGGGAAAGTACGGGCTGTTGCTGCTTCTATTCAGAGTGCAGCTATTCCCCGTCATCGCCCATCTAGCCGAAAGCCAAGCAACGGCAGTCTATTGAATGTAGCGGTTAGATTTGGAGGACTGGCTATTGCTGGGTTTGCTACGTTTGAGTTTGGCCATCCTCATCTTTCTTCCCTGTTCGCTTCCACCCCTCAGTCAGATTGTTTTATCAAAGGTAATATTTCGATTAATTCTGGCAAGAAGCTATACCACCTGCCAGGGATGGACGATTATGACTCGACTAATATCGAGCCGGTTCATGGAGAACGGTGGTTTTGTACAGAAGCAGAAGCAAGCGCAAGTGGCTGGCAGAAAGCGCCAAGGTAGATCCTCACCGTGCTAAAGAGTGCCTCGTGATCGCAAGCTGCGTCAGATTTCAGCAAAGCCCAAATACTCGCAATTATTTGGGCTTTGCGTGGCTTCAAATTATGTAATCGTGTCCCGCTGCGCCTTTACTGTTGTGAGATCGCTCAAAGATAGAGAGCGTTTTAGGCGTTCGAGTAGGTCAGAAGCGATACCACTCTCTTCCTCCGCTGGTCCAGCTTGACTGAGCTGCCAGTGCTGAAATGAAGTGCGGTGAAGCAGCACCACTGTTGCGCGGAAGGGCTCCGCTGTCTTCATCGAGTCCTTATGGCCAAGTGTGTATCTTCGGCAGGGTTCAAAAATGTCCGATTTAGGGTAACACTCCCAGCACAAATTAGACCGTCATCCAGACGGCCCAGATTGCTGATGTGTGTCAGGTTCTAAGCTCTTTGAAACCGCTTGAAACCAAGAAGCTCTAGCCAATGTGGATGTGCTTCTCCAGTTAGCAATTGCTTCGGACTTTTTCCCACCCGTTCTGGCTTCAGCGACCGCATAAACTGTCGATGATTGAGGAAAAACTGAAGTAGGCTGAGATAGTCATCACCGAGGCTTCGGCGTAGAAAGAAGTAGTTACGTAAACGTGAGTTGAGATTTTCCACCATAGAGCTGGCTCTAGGCGTTTCTTCAAGCGCTTTCTCCACTGCCTTCATAACCCCATAGAACTTGCCAGATAGCTGACTGTACAACTGGTTCCACCGTTCCCAGTAGGCATTGGAAGTCTCGTGTTTACGGTGCAGTAGGCAGACATCCCGTACGGCCTGTAACGGCAGCTCAAAACACTCAGCAATGCCTGCCAGCTTCTGGTCAATGACACCCGCAAACGCCAGTAGCTGCTCGCGCTGGTTGCGCAGTGCCTTTCTAAGCTTTCGGATGGCTGGATAACGTTCATCTTCTCTCTGATGTAGTTCGCTCACGATGAAGTCAAAGAGTTCCTGACGCACTGCCAGTGGTGGCCCAGCTAAAGCAATCACATCATGAGAAAACCAGCTCAATAGCGTTTTGATATCCTGGGTTAGAGAAACGAGTGCCTGCTCTTGTTGTTTGGCTTGAAATTGCTGGATGACGAGCCGCTGCTCGACGATACCCTTCAGGCTGGTCTTGCTTATTTCCTGAGCCTGTTTCAGCAGCCGTGCTGGTCCCCCTTGAACACGGCGAGTGAGACTATTGGCAACTTGCTCAAACTGCTGTTGAATATGGAACACGTCTCCGTGACAGGGTATCTCTGGCATCGCCGCTTTCTGCCCAGCCCGCAGCCCACTGCCCCCATCAGCTATGGTGTAGTTCGGGTCGAAGCCTTGCTCCATCACCTCCAGAAGATGGTATCCCCAGGTGTCTTCGTCACGGCGTTCGACAGCTTCGAGCAAGTAGCAGTAAGTCGAGGCCGCATCGACGCCCACTAAAACGGGTTTACTCGCCTGGAAAATCTCATCCTGAAGACCCACCTTAATGTCCGCAAGGTCTTGAGATTGGTTGATCTCAGCCGCGTGCTCAGCTGTTGCTTGAAGCCGGTTGTGGACAGTGCCCACGCTGATCGGTGTATCGAAGAGATCGCGAAACAGCTCGACGACGTTGCGATAGGAGCTGTGGCAGATCAACACCAAGCCTAGAATCAGCTGGTACAGCCAGTTCTTGGTCACGGGTAGATGAAATAGAACATCGTCATCACCCTGGGACGGCGCAAACGACTCATCGAGGGCTTGCTGTGCTTTATCACCCTGCTGATAAACGAACTTCCGACTCACCTGGTGCTTTGCAGCTAAATGGCTGATGGGTTCTGTACGAGCGAGCGCCTGAATGCCGATGTCTTGGCGAACTGTGGGCGATAAGCTGGCGGCGACGGAGAGGGCTAGACTCATACTGGGCGATCGCACAAGGCGGTGGGATGACGATAAGCTTTGAGACGATCTGCTCGGTCCAACGTGTCACCTCGAAATGAACCAGCCCGCTTTTGCTCAGGCGGGCGCAGGGGGAAATATTACACTAGACACACCAGGCTTTTTCGGTCAAAACTTTCAGCCAGCATCAGAGGATGTCAACTTGGACAGTCTGGATGGCAACGGCAGGGTTGACGTGAATGCTACTGGGCAGATTGCTTCTGGCAGTGTCAGCATCCCGGATGTTAGTTTTGTTGAAGACAGCCTAACTACGCTGGAGGAGACTCTGGTTGATACAGCTGCATTAACTGCTGGCAGCTGCATTAACCGTAGCGACAATACTGAAGGCTCTTTTGCGATCACAGGTAATGAAGGGCTACCGCAGCAACCAGAGAGTAACACTATTTCAGCGTATCCTACTGGCACAGTTCAATCGCTTGTCGGGTTGACTACGCAGACTCCTCAAGAACCACAAGGGATATTTCAACTGGACGATGGTCGCTTGATGCTCAGTCGTGACTGTAAGTAGAAATTTAGGCATGGTTCAACCATGGGATTAGGCATGGTTCAGTTTTGGCTTCGACAGAGTAACACTTTAAGCCTGATACAAATCCTATAAAAGCCTATCTAGGCTAAGTTTGAAGCGTTGACGCCTACTCAAAAGTGTTACCTGCGCTTGAACCATCCCGTAAATGCGCCTCGCTCAACACTTCTACTGTAAAGCTATCTGTAGTCAAAATCTGTGATAGCTTGGTCTCTATCCATACAGGTTCTGACAAGGATTCTAAATTAGCCGAGACACTAACTGGCGAAGCAGTAATGGTGGAATCTGCGTCGTTCTCAGTTGTTTCTGAAATGACATCAGCCAGAATTGGAGAAAAATAGTTATTGTCTTTGATGAAATTGGTGACAGGACGTTGAAGAGAGCTTATGAAAGATGTTGTTGGGTTATTTAACACAGCGATATCTTCATTAACAGTCAATTCTGGATTGAGGGTTTGATCGTTGATGATACTCAAAGTCTTAGCATTAGAGGCTGACGTTACGGATTCGCTAACCGCAGTATCAAAAGCTGCACCCCACCCAAAGGAACGGGAATTTAAAGTGCGAGAAAGTGCCATTGCTCGCCGGACGGCTGCATCAGCATTGACAAAGCCTGCACCTGTTTCATAGTCGTATCCTTGCCGGTTTAAATCATAGGCAGTCTCTTTCAAAATTTGACTAACATGATTAGCAGAAAATCGAGAGTCGATACTCCATACCAGAGAAGCCACACCTGCGACATTGGGTGCAGCAGCGGACGTTCCATTGAATTTATTCATCCAGTCGAACTGAGTGTCAGACCAAGAGGGTGAAGCTGTTGCAGCAATAACCTCAGAAGGTCCCATTAGTGAGATGCCTGGACCATATGTAGAATAGTCAATGCGATCACCTGGCTCAGTAGGCCGACCCCGATAATCTTCTGTTCCCCAAGAAGCTCCGATTCCCATCACATTGTTGTAATAGTTACTCAAGGAAGCTGGATTGTTTAGACGGTTGCCGCCGTCATTGCCATTGGCGATAACAAACAGGGCATTGTTTTGATTATTGGCAACCAAGCGTTCAAAATTCGGATCAATTTGGCCACTGCCACCCAAGCTCATGTTAATAACAAGCTTTTTACCCTGCTGATTAGCGTAGTTAATCATTTCCTGGGTTGCTTTTGCCAAAGTTAAATCGCCGTCATTGTTATCTAGCACGTCAATGTTCACCACACCAGAGTTCCAGTTGATGCCACTCATGCCGTAACCATTATTAGTCGTTGCGCTGATAATGCTTTGTACGCTGGTGCCATGAGAAAAGTCTTGAACACCATATTGCGAATCTGGAACGTTGCGGAAGAAATCATCAGCCACGTTATTCGGAATGAAGGTAGTCTTGGCAAGATCTGCATGGAAGCTGTCAGTTGTACTGTTGTAACCCAGGCCTGTATCCTGCACACCGACTAGGACATCAGCGCTGCCCTGAGTAAAGCGCCACGCATTGTGAACGCCCATCATGTGCAGGTTCCACTGCTCGCCAAACTTTGGATCGTTAGGGTCTATAGAAAGATCAAGCCATCCATCTGAAAATTGCACAGAGTCTAGACCTTCGAACAGAACCTGACTACCGTTACTCAGTAGAAGAGAATCAAAGATGCGATCGCCATTGCCAACATCAAACATCACACCACCAGAATCTGCCAAAGACCATTCTGCGACAGCGTGACGGGAGAGACTAGTCAAATCGAGAAAGTCATGCCGACCGTCACCATACTCTACGTTGCCATTTCCTGAAATGATCGTTAAGGCATTGCTGACATCGATAGAGAATGTATCAGCTCTTAGGCTGCCTTGCCAATGGGTTGCCCGCGTTGAATTTTGTGGAGAAAGCAACTCATCTCCCATCGAGAAGGTAGAAAATGTTTCTCCTAAAAGCTCATCTCCCAAGGTGTTTGTTGTACTTTCCCTTTCTGAACTATTCTGCAAGTTGGACAAAGAAAGGGCGGCTGTGCTACTAGAGCCTTGAGTCACCCAGTCTAAAGCGCTGTTTCCAGCCATCTGATAATCAGCTGTCTGATAATCAGCAATCCACGTTTTTTCTATGACGGGCATTAGCTTGTCACCGAGCGCAAACATGAGGTCAGTTTCAAAGTTAGTTGGGTAGCGACCCACGGTATTAGAAGGATTGAGCGCGGAGGTGAGCGTGGAGGTTGAATCGACTGTAGAAATTGTTGTCTCTAGCATTTTTATTGCCTTTAATGTGGACGACAAACACACCCTATAAACGCTGAGAGATAAAGCCACTAGGCCTTTGTGAAAGAATCGGCGCGTGAATCAGAGAGGCTATTTGCGGAAAGCTGAAAGGGCCAGAAAGCTGAAAGTTGAGCTCTCACTTTTCCGCAGTTTCGTCTACTGATATCTCTAGTGCAAAGCACAACGTATTTTTTTACGGTAAAGCTGTTCAGTTCACAAGCTTTATGTAGACAGCACATAGGTACTTAGCTATGAATACTTCTTTTGAGTCTAGGATTGCTCAGGTCATTAAACAAAGACAGGCGATCACCCATCGCGTTCAACCCGTGCATCAATACTTAGACGAACTCTGCAACCAGATCAGTCAGCTCAACCACAAGCGAGACGGTCTCTTGCAAGACGTTTCACAAACAACTGTCAAAGAAAGGTTAACCCAGCTCGATTTGGAGGGTATTAAGGCCCAAATCGCCACACAAAATAGCCAGCTGCAAAAGCTGATGGAGCGCTTTTCTCGACCGACCCTAAATATCGGTGTGGTAGGCCGTATGGGTCAAGGGAAAAGCACTTTTTTACAGAGCTTAAGCGGCTTAAAAGATAGTGAAATACCGGCTAAAAAGGGAGCCGCCTGTACCGCTGCAAGAAGCAAAATTCGGCATCACGAAGGAGAGACAGAAGCCGTTGTGCTGTTTCACTCGGAGCAGTCCTTTCTGTCGGAAGTGCTTGCTCCCTACTATCAAAAACTTGGCCTAGGCCCCTGTCCAACCTCTTTGGAGGAGTTTGGCAATCGCCCCTTGCCAGAATCACCGAACAGCATAGCGTTGAAGGTAATGTACACTCACCTGAAGGATGATTATCACACAGGGTTTCATCGCTATCGAGAATTGCTCAAAGCAGGAGAGCCGTGGGAACAGAAAATAAAAAAATCTGAAATCCCTATCTATGTTTCTCAAAACAGGGACGATGATAGCCAGCTCACAGATGTTAGGCATTTGGCTGTGAAAGAAGTCGAAATCTTCTGCGAGTTCAAGCGGCAGGGAATCGGGCATCTAGGATTGGTTGATGTACCGGGTTTGGGAGATACGCGTTTAGGAGACGAAACCCTTCTTTTAAAAACGCTAGGACGTGAGATTGATGTTGTCTTGTTTTTGCGTAGGCCAGATGCTTGGCGATATCAATGGCAGCCAGAAGATGCAGCGCTTTACGACGTGGCCGCAGCAGCACTCCCTGATTTAGCAGATCGCGCGTTCATTTTAATTAACCATCAGCCGTCTGTAGAAGGTCACTTGGAAGCCTGTGAATCTTTAGAGAAGAGCATGGGCGACCTCAGAAGCGTTTCTCGCTCTATTGTAGATTGTCAAAATGCAGACGCGGCTAATCGCGTGCTTGATCAAATCCTTGATTATCTAGAGAACAATGTTGTTCAAATTGAAGAGCGATATGCACAGACCTGCCAACAAAGCGTGATGGATTTGCATGAACAAATTGCTGCCGAACTGAATCGGGCCGAGATTGATGAAAGAATCGACAGTCTGGAGCTAAGGGAGTTTCGCCCTGCCTTTGAAATACTGATGCAAAACATTAGCACAGCAATGGGTGGGATGGTCAACACCCTGTCTGCGCAAATGCAGCAGGAAGATAGTGATTTTCAATCTGCCGTTCAAGAGGCTATTCAAGATTGCGGCGCTATTGCCATCCCTTCGGAGGCTGAGATTGAAGAACGACGGTTGACGCCTGAGTGCAAGGGCTCGTATTCTAGAACCTTTTTAGGCTGTATCGCTGAGTTGCGAGTAGAACTGTCTAAAAGCTTTTTAGGATTAGACGAAGGCTTACAGCAGGCGGCTGATAAGCTCAAGTTCCAAGCCACGCAGATCTTGATTGAGCAGGGTCAGCTAGGAACGTTAGTTTCGGCGTCTGAAGTGAATACGTTTTTAGAAGAGATGACGACCCTGCTCACGCAGCAAGATAATCGTTTAGCCCTTGGGTTTGGAACGCTGAGCCAGTTTAGTATCTCTTACGGTGCGTTGATTCATCGATTGATTCGACAAAAGCTGATGGAGCTGTTGGATCCAGACGTTATTGCTCATCGGGCTGAGCTGGCGGGCGCAAGCGCTCAAGCAGCATCTGCTTTGGGCACGGCGGCTACGCAAATTGCAATTGAGGTGACCCCTGCCCCTTCTGTAGCAAATACGGCCGCCCATGTGGTTAATAGTGCGGCGGATCTAATCGCTACGGCCAATACAGAATTAGATGGAGCAACTGTCCATCAACAGTTAGAAACGCATCACCAAGCGGCGGTCTCGGCCTGTCAAGAGATTCTGGAGCGTTGGGTTGTAGTGCCGAACCAAATTCGATACTACATGGCGAGAGAGTTTGTTGATTTGATTCTGTATGATCAGAATGTAGAAGCCGAGTGGGAGAAATTTCTATGGAGTTCTCGGGATAAGGTTTGGCCAGCGTTTCGTCAGTTTCAACAGATTCAAGATGCGATCGCCTCTTGGGACCAGGCCACAAAGCAGCTGCAATACCTAAATCAACGTCATCGGTTCAAGTTTATTAATTGAGCGTCCTACTTTCCTGGCATGGCCGATTCATGAGGAGTCGGCCATCAGGTAGGTGATAAATTGCCTGAGGCTCGCTTATTGGCATAGCGGCCATCGCAGTTTCTGTAGAAATAGGCTGCACGTCGTCTGTTGTGTATGCGTTAGGCAGAGAGGTGTTGGGAGATTGAGGCAAGCGATCGCCGCCGGTAAAGACTAATGTACCTGTAACGCTGTTGTGATTAGTAATACAGCTACTAGCGACAGCGACTTCTGGATTAATCAGCGTGTCGGTAAGCTCGGTAAGATTATTTTCTACAAAGCTAACGTCTGGCAATGAAATAGTTCCTGATGTAATTGCCCCAGTTGCGTTAATATCGACACGATTATTTCCATCCAAGGAGAGGAGTTCCTCACGACTCAAACGCTGAGACGTTTGCTGAAACTCCTCTCCAAAGAAAGCAGGTGTATTGAGTGTAATATTTCCACCTCGACCTTCAGCTGCAAAAGCTAAAATATCGCTATCTTCAAAGGCAATTAAAGAATCAGCGTTTATTAAAATATTCCCACCCGTTCCCAGCCCAATTTGCACAAGTGTTTCAATGTCACTGTCTTCCTCTAAACGGATGTCAGCAGCAGATATCATAATTTCGCCACCTGATGTTCGATCAGAATTAGTTGCAATTCTACCGTTATTCATTTGAATTCTATTTGAAATGTCCAGCTGCATCTCACCTGCATTTCCTTCACCAAAGCTGCCCGCGAAAAGTTGTGCTTGGTTGCTAATAATTAGGTCTGATGTGAAAATTTGTACATTTCCACCATTTCCTCTAGCACCAGAACGGACACTGCTGAAGGCTCCACTAGGCATATTGGAATTCGCAGCGCTTACGCCATCGAAGAATGTCGTCTCACTAACATCTAAGAGGATGCCGCCAGCGTCGCCTACACCTGATGTGCTAGCACTTATCTGCCCGCCATTAGTGACGTTTAGGTCTCTAGCGATAAAATGTATAGTCCCCCCTACTCCCGTTGCTGTTGGGCTAGACACATTGGAGGAAACACCACTGAAAAAATTAGGATCAATATCGACCCCGTCAATATCTATTGAGTCTGAAACCTGAAATGTAATGTCTCCGGCGCGCCCTGCTCCGAAAGTTGACGTTCGTACTTGTGCGCCATTACTAAGACTAATGTTATCCGCATTCAATTCGATCTCTCCGGCAGATGCATTCCCCCTTACTTCTGAAGAGATGTCACCACCTGTTAAAAAACCTCCTGGAATCACTTCACCAACAAAAAGAGAAGTCCCCACTATATCTAAGTCCGCCGTGTTAATTACTATATTGCCGGTAGTTCTAACAGCCTGAGAATCATCTGGACTGACAACGCTTGTTGCATCGAAGGTTGCAATATTTCCCCCATTTATTAGTACTGAATCAAAAGCTGTAATTAATAAATTGCCACCGCCTTTTTCATTATCGACAGAAGAACCAATATTTGAAAAATTCTCCATGCGTAATTGACTGGTCTCGATAGATAGATTGCCACCATTGTTTGTCAAGACATCTGTGAAATTGGAAAGAAGAATTCTGTCTCCAGCAATCAACTCAACGTTGCCACCTTGCCCATCAGTAGATCCTGCCAAAATAGATGAAGAATTTGAACTCTGAATATTTTGTCCAGCCAACCAAATTTCTCCTTCTGCCAATAGCTTAATGTCACCTGAATTATTTAAAGAAGCTGACGAAGTCACCGAGGCTCCTCGAGAAAGCCAGATATCATTTCTAGAGTCAATAACAACATTGCTTCCATTTCCCTGTAGCCCTCGCGCATCTATACCTTGAATGTCAGGCTCAGTATTAGGCCGTGGAAACCCATCTCCTGCTTCTCCTAAAATCAAAATATTAGATACTGGCAAAGAGGCATCTCCGCCAAAATTTGGCAATTCTAGGTCTGGGAAGTAGTTATTGGAAATAAAAACTTGACCTTCCGGTGGCGCGATGATTACATTGCCTAGAACAATTCCAGCAGAGGTCGGAGCCGAAGAGCGGCTTGGCTCAATTGGCAAGATTCCGTCCCCAATTTGTTCAAAATCACCTGAAATATCAAGCTGTGTTGGGTCTACCCCAGCACGAATATCTAGAGTAGGAATTTGTGCACCATCAATCTGTATAACACTTCCATCTGACAATACAACTCGCTCAGAGAGCGTATTCGCTATGGTGTCTGCACCTAAAATGGCAATTGTTCCGGGAATAACCACACTTCCTCCTGCCAAAATGTGTAGTGAGTTGCCGAGATAGTTCTGAAAAGTCAGATCCCCCATTACTCGGATTACTGGATCAACTGGGCTATATAAATTGCCCGGAATGCCTTCTAGGGTCTCAATTCGAAAAGATCCTTGGCTAAAGTAGTGAGCATCACCCCTCACCCGTTGAGTACTGCGTAAATGCATATCTTGACCCGAAAACAATATGCTTTCTGGATGAGTAAGTGCAAAAATATCTATCTGCTGATTACCCTGTAGCCATAAATCGCTGCCTGCAAAGGCTATAAAAGGTTCTTCTGCTCCATCACGAATTTCTAAGGATTCGCCAGCTAACAATGTGATGTTATCTCCGGATATAACCTTTCCTTGTAAGTTCAAATTATTTGCAGCTAACGCAAGATTTCTTCCCGCATTAAGTGAGCCACGGCTAATGATATCTCCTGAGCTTGCTGTCAAATGGTTCAAGAAAGACGTATTTGGGTGAATTGTCAGTAGCTGGACGCCGTTCGACTCAACAGTACTGAAGATATCTTCACCTGGCTCAATTGACTCAACTGTTGTCGCATAAAATGAACCTTCTATATCGAGGTTTGCTTGCTGACCAAAAACAATACCGTTGGGATTAAGAAAAAATAAGTCAGCTATTCCATCGACACCGAGGGTTCCAAAAAGGTTAGACGGGTTGTTACCAGTCACTCGGCTTAAAATTGACTCAACGCCAACCGGACTAGCGAAGTAAACTCGCTGACCTTCAAAAATATTAAACTCGGAAAAGCTGTGAAAGAGAGTTTGCTCGCGTGTGGCACCGCCTTCTATAAGCTCCGCGATCGCACCCCTCACTTCCACATCAGAAATCACAACAGACGCCTCATTACCCAGCGTCTGATCAGGAACGAGTTGTGCCCGAGCAGAAAGCGGCAATAAGCCAGTAAAGCTACTGAGCAGACAAGCTAATAAAAGTCGAGAGCTGCGCATAGTAAAACCGTAAGTGAGACCGTAGAATCGTGTGACGAAGAAGATGACGATTGCCTATGGCTGATAAGTCAAAGAAAAGTAGAATCCGTTTTCTTGGAGTGAGCCGGTGCGATCGCCCCCATTCACCAGCGGAATGCCATAGTCCGTTCGCAGAAAAATAGCCGGGGTCGCTTGCCAGCGAAGGCCTACTCCTGTTCCTAACAAAAAATTAGGGTCAGGATCCGCCACAAGCGTATTCCAGCCGTACCCTGCTTCTATAAAGGGGGTGATTTGTAGAATATTAGGATTGCGCGTTACCGGAATTCTAAATTCTACGGATGCGTTGAGAGCGTTGTCAGCCACTAGCTCATTTTGAGGATAGCCTCGTACTGTGCTTAGCCCACCTAGGCTAAAGCGCTCTATGGGAAGCAGCGAATCAGGCGTGAGCTGCGCATTGAATTTGACCAGCGAGAGAACCTCAGGAGAAATTTGTTCAACCCACTGAAACTGTCCGAGCCAAGCAAAAAACTGAGCGTCTGTACCAGTGTCATTGATGGTGGCATCAAAGATATCGAGTCCAACGCTAAACTGAGAGCGAGCTGCCAGCACCCGACGGGCATCTCGTTTTGTCCATTCTTGAGAAAATCGCACGGCGCTGACTTGCGATCGCCCGTCTTCTGGCCCTTCCGAAAAAGAAAAAGGAATATCGTCCAAAATAAAGCTCTGACTCTGACGCCAGTCAAAATCTAACCCCAAAGCAAACTCTTCTGACGGCGTTCGGCTAATAGGCTGACGAATACCAACCGAGACTGTCTCAGTTTCGCTACGAATGCCCACGTCTTCAAAATCATCTTCAACAATTTGGCTATCGCTGTTGCTGTAGCGTAAGCTAAGCGTTCCATCCTTTGCATTAAAAGGAAAAGCAACACCAACATCATAAAGGTCTAGCCCTTCTGTAAGGCCATAGCTAGCAGAAAGGGTATCGCCGATACCCAGTAGATTGCGATAGCTAGCAGAAAGATTTCCCCCTTCTGAGCCAATGCTGGGCGAGCGATAGTTGTCTACGCCCGTAAAGACATTAAAAGGATTTGGCTCACTCAAATCGAGAATGAGCAAACTCTGCCCTGGGCGGCTACCAGCCGTCAGCTCAGCATTAACTTCTTGAATATTTGGGTCTAGCTGAAGTAGCTGAAGGCTTTCACGCAGCTGGTCTTGGTTGAGCGGTGTAACGCCATCAATGCGAGCAACAACATAACCTTCTCTTAAACGCGAGAGTCCGTTGACCTGCACATCTTCCAGGCTGCCTTCGATGACTTGTACCTGCACCGAGTCGTCAATGATCTGACCGTTTGGAATGAAGGCTCCCGAGGTGACATAGCCCCGATCGATGTAGAGTTGGGTAATTTGTGATCGCAGCGTGAACAGGTCTGACAGCGTAATCGATTGTCCTTCATAACAAGAAACCAGTTCAGCAATTTCAGCCTGCAATACGGTATTATCAATGACCTCAATACTGACTTCGTTCAGCTGGTTTTCATCTGTGTTCGAAAGCGGCAAACACGCCACTGTTGGCTCAGGTGAATCGTCTGCCTCAGCAGGGGTCTCCACGTCAGCATCAATCTCTAACGGTGGTTCCAGAATCTCTGGCACCCTCTCAGGTTGAATTGGTTCTATTGGCGGTAGCGCAGGCTCAGTCGGAGACGGTGGCGCATTCACAGGGGTATCTTGTGCTGCCGTCGGTCGAGTAGTTGGCAAAGCGCACAGCCAGAACAGGCTTAAAACAACGATGACAAACTTTTTCACGAGGTATATCTGCATCAGCACCAATCAAGTAGATATACTGAAACACCTTACTGGATTTCTTCAATCTCAGGTAGTGTCAGTTCTTAAATGCACTTGTGCTATTTGTTACACCCTTTAGGCATTTCTGACTGGCCATAGCTTCAGCCAACCTCAACAAGGCTCAGCTACACGGCGATTTTAGCCCTTTTTTCCAGGCTAGAAACTGTTTATTGCCTTAGCGTGTCAGTACCAAAACTACATCCAATCTTTAGAAAAAATACGGGTTATTGCGAGAGAATTTCAAAGGTTGGATTAGTCGCTAGTTGCGTATATCCTCAACTGCTTACAGCTGTAATGCTAAGGCTTGATAGCTAATGGTTAGTGCTTATCTTATTAAGACGTTTGGAATAGGTGTTTTTGGGTTAGCACTGGTGGGGAGAGGTGCGATCGCGGAGCCCTTTCCTCAAAAAATCGCGCAGACCCTGATCACGCCTGATAGTACGCTGGGCGAAGCGACTTCCCTGGTTGTTCCGCTCACGGCAGACACTGACGGCATTGGCGGTGGCTTCATTGACGCCTCTAGTCTCTTCCACAGTTTTCAAGATTTCAGCATCGCAGAAGGCAGAAGCGCTTACTTTTTCAGCCCTTCTGAAGACATTCTAAATATCTTTTCCCGCGTGACCGGCAATACTCGCTCCGATATCTTTGGCACGTTAGGAACCTACGGAAATTCATCTCCTAACCTGTGGCTGATGAATCCCAATGGCATATTATTCGGCCCTAACGCTCGCCTAGATCTAGGCGGCTCTTTCGTGGCAACCACCGCAAATGCGATTCAGATCGACGCAACCCCTTTTTTCGCATCAGAAGTCACTGAAGGTGCCGATGTCTTAACGATTAACAATTCAGTCTTTGCCTTTAATCAGAATAATAGCGGAAATGTTATCAGTCAGGCTCGCACTCCGTTGGACAACGGCCCTGTAGCGCCTGGTGGGTTGAGCACGGTTGAGGGGCAATCTCTCGGACTTGTGGGCAAGGGGATTTTGGTGGAAGGTGGAGAACTGACAGCTTCTAATGGTTTTGTTGGCTTATTTGCAATAGATGATATTGAGCTGAACAGTGAGGCGGCTGTAGTTGCAGGAACAGTCTCAACCCGTTCACAGAATCTTTTCATCACTGAGGGCGCACAGCTACTGTCTGATTTTGTTGATCCTAGAGTTGGATCAGCAGATCAGCCACCCCCACCGATAGAAGGTGGAAACTTGTTTATTCTTGCCAGCAATTTAGTGGAAATTTCTGGTACCGGTAGTCGCAACAGTCAGCAGGCTAGTCGTGTTGGTAGCAGCGCCACCGGTTTTTTGAGTAGTGGAGCCAATATTAGCCTACAGAGCAGTCAACTCAACGTCCAAGAGGGTGGACTGATTTCGTCAACCTACCACTCACGCTCTTCACAAAACCAAGGTGGAAGCAATATAACTATCGACGCTGCTGCTGTAAATATTGATGGTACAGCAGCAGATAGTAGCATTGCCAGTAGTGTGATGGTGGGCGGTGGCTCTTTTTCATCTACCGCGTCTGAGACTGATACATTTGTAGAAAACGCTGCGGCAGCCTCCTCTGATGGGAACATCTTTATCAATGCAGATACGCTCAGAATCGCAGAGGGCGCAAAAATTATTCTAAATTCTCGAAATATTTCTTCAGCCGCAGAGTCGCCTGCACCAGAGTCGATTAGGGTTTCTGCCAACGATACTCTGATAGATGGAACTTCTTCTACTGGTTCACCCAGCGCTATTTTGCTAACCGGTACTCGAGATAGAAACGGTTCTAGCTTTATTAGTGTTGACGCTAGTAACCTTTCTATAGTGGATGGTGCGTTAATTGATGGAAGCCTGATTAATCTGTCCGCTACCAATATTTCCTTGCGAGACAACTCGGCTATCAATACAGCTGCTAGCTTTCCGTTCAATGCAAACGATTTGGGTGTGGTCAACGTTGTAACAAGTCGTTTGGCGCTACAGGATGATGCTCAGATTAATAGTGAGCTCCTGACGGTATCTGCAACAGAACAGCTTTCACTTTCTGGCAACGCTACTATCAACGATAGTACAGATACAAGAGCATTTACCGCCGCAGAAACCATCGTTAATCTGAGCGCTCAAAATGCGTCGGTCAGTGATGACGCCATTATCAACGGGGACGACATTGCTTTGTCTGGAAGACTTTGGACTATTCAAGATCAAGCTCAAGTTCTGGCAAATCGTGCTTGGGGAGGGAGTAGTGGAAGAATTTCTGCGGAGATAGATACGCTGCAATTGCTAGATAGTGCGCAGCTATCAGCCAGTGTCGGCGGAATTGGCAGGGGTGGTTCAGTTGAAATTGCGGCGCAAGAGTCGGTAGTTGTGAGTGCTGATCGTTTTTCTGAGAGGCCAAGTGCAATCTCAGCGGTAACAGAAGGCCCAGGAACCGGTGGAAGAATTTTGATTGAAACAGAAAATTTATCTGTTCAAAATGGTGCTCAGATAACGACTAATGTTGGCGGTGGTGGAAATGGAGGCAACATCACGATAGTGGCAACAGAATCGGCGGTTGTTGAAGGCCGTAACGCGAATGGAATACAGAGTAGGATTTCTTCTGAATCTGATCTCAATGGTGGAGAGTTCGGCATTTTAAGAAGTATCAAAAGAGATGCAACGCTCTTAGAGAACATTAATATGATGCTGAGTACAGCAATAGAAATATATACTAGACCTCCATCCAGAATCATTTCTACTAATCGAGAGGTGGTAGGTAGAGAGGGTGCGCCTGCTATTCAACAGGTAACTTCTACGCCTGATGCTGACTTCTTACCGGAGGGTAGCTTACTGGTTGGGCAGTCCTTTAGCCCTGGTTTGAGTAGCTCTATTGAAGGTGGCCAAATCGTTACCTATGGCTCCTTAGAAGAGCTCAATAGCGCAAGGTCACTCTTTCTCTCTAGCTTCTCAACGATTGAACAAGTCTTACTAGAGGCGTTGTTGCACAAATAGGGGTTACGAACGGGGCTGATCACGGTAAGTTTTAAGTAACTACACCAAAACCCAAGCCAATGAGTCAACGCCGCGTTCGCAACTGGTCAGAGTATAACAAGGGACTGAAGCAGAGAGGAAGCCTAACATTTTGGATATCGCCAGACGTGCTGGCGAACTGGGAAGTGAAGGAAAAGACGGGCAAGCCAGGCGCTACCGCCACCTACACCAATCAAGCTATCGTCACGATGGTGAGCCTGAAAAGCGTGATGAGCCTGCCAGGCAGAGCGCTCTGCGGCTTTGTCGAGTCAATCTTTAAGCTAATGAATGTAGAGCTGAGTGTGCCTGACCACACGACGATATCGAGACGACTGAAGCGGCTAGAGGTTGAGCTACCGGTCAAGCCGACTAGCGGCAAGCGGCATGTCGTTATCGATAGCACGGGCATCAAAGTCTATGGAGAAGGTGAGTGGAAAACGCGTCAACACGGCGTCAGTAAACGTCGAACATGGCGCAAACTCCATCTCGCAGTCGATGAAGCGACTGGGGAGATTCTATCGGGCGTGGTCACTGATAATAGCTGCCACGATAGCGAAGTTCTAGGTGAGCTACTCGATGAGATAGAAGACCCAATTTCTCAGGTTGATGCAGACGGTGCCTATGATACAGCCTCCTGCTATGACTACATTGATGAGAGAGACGCTGTGGCCGGTATTCCACCCCAGCGGAACGCGAAGATATGGTTTCATGGCAACCGTAAGATGCCCCCCCATCCCAGAGACGAGAACCTGCGCAAGATTCGATTAGTCGGTCGGAAGAAGTGGAAGCGCTTAATCAACTATCACCGTCGTTCCATTGCTGAGACCACGATGTTTCGGCTCAAAACGGCCTTCGGTGGCAAAGTTTCATCCCGCAAGATGGATCGTCAGACGAACGAGCTGAAGGTGCAGTGTCTGGTGCTCAATCGCATGATCCAGGTCGCTAAGCCGGATAGCTATGTCTGCTAATCGATAACAGCCCCTCAATTGAGGGGCGAGACAAGAGCATAGGACTGTTCTTTCTAGTTTTTATATTGGTGCAACAACGCCAGTCGTATTTGAAAATATACTTGCTAGCGGAGTTACTGCCGCCACCATCACACAACAGTAGGAGGGAGGATGCCGTTGGATAGCACTGCTGCCCAATCCGTCGCCAGTACCACCCCAGACTGTCACAGGCAAATTGAGTGGTGTCATGGGAGAGACCAATGTTAACGTGTCCGCGATTGCGCTGTGGGTCGTAGATGCCATGGGGAATAATCACGCCTTCGGCTAGGCTCGGAAAATCATGGTCAAACACCTTAAACGCCTGAGTAGAGCGCACTCTTCCTTTGCGATAGAGCTGACCCAAAAACTCTCTGGCCTTGGTATCTATCGAAAAGTAGGGATTCCCCTCGGCCTGATATTGCTCGACCAAGCTAGCAATATTCTTGAACTGGGCGTCCCGGTCGTCGGTCGCACCCCCTGGCAGCACTTTGCGCATCTGGCGCAATCTTAATTGGTGCGCATCCATCCACTGGCGAATCGGCTCTGCACTTACTGGCGTGCCCAAGTCGTTGAGCTGTTGCGAGAGCTGTTGCGGGGATAAGTCTGTGTAGAGTACCGTGGCGTCATCCGGATCGCCCGCAGTCCGTTCCGCCAAAAGGTCGCTCAAATGCTGCTCAAGGTCACTGCCTGGGACGATCTTTTTTTTCGCCCAGCGCCTGCTCGGCGAATGCGACCAGCCGCTGGGTCCTGGGGCAATACCTGCAACTCACTTAGCCCACGTTCTATCGTTCTGCGCGAGCACCCTAACACGCCCGATAAATACGCGATACTGCCATGCCCTAGTTGCTGCGCTTGCACCGCTGAAAATCGTCGTCGGTCTTTCTCTGAGAGCGTCTCATAAAAATGGCGTATCGTTTCCTCTAAGGCTGGCGTTAATCGCTTGCTGAATTCAAAGGCCATTGCTTTTCTCTGGGCTACTAGAGCTGCTCGTTCACCATTATCTCCAGTCATGGTGAAAAACGCGACACTAATTCATGTGCCATTCCTAAACGTTAAATCATCAGGAAACAAGACTGATTCTGCGGTGCTCGCCAAGAACGAACCGGGTAGCGCCAAGCTCGCCGTTGACCCAAAGGAAATGCCGTTCGGGTTAATCAGCAGTAAATCAGGACTGATGCCGCCAACAAGCGCCAGTCGGCCATTGATAGAAGAAGCAGCATTTCCAGTTACGCGGCCAATCACCAAGTTGACGTTGCTCTGAGTCCCATCAAGCACGAATGTTGCATTTGCCGTCTCGGGAGAAAATTCTGTAAAGCTGTGGAATAGCGTATTAAGGCGTTGAGTTCCGCCCGTAATCGTAAACGCACCGTTATCTACGACCACCGTGCCTACTGTGCTGTCTGAGGTCACAGACTGTGCTAGGACAGAAGAGCTCAGCGCTGAGAGCCCCCCTAAGGCAAAACACGTGCTCAACCACAGCAAGCGATGAACCATAACCCATTCCCTCATGTTTTAACTTGTTTGCTTGTTACGCTTTTGAGTCAGTGTGCCCAATCTCAAAAAGCAAGGTTTCGAAAAAAGCGTCAACATTATGGACCAGCAGGGGCATTTGGCTTAAAACCTATAGTTATGAATGGTTGTGAAATTGATCATGGCTGAAACCTTCGTTGGTAGGTGCTTACATCCATGCGTTTCTAGATTAGTGAGAAAAACATTGTCATTTTCCAAGAAGTTAGAAAATCACATCGGCGCAATTTGGTCGCAATTTGGTACTTCATACACCATCGCAAATGCTGGTGGCCTCGATATAGCGGTGATATAGCTGTCATTGGTAATGGTGATCATCTCCTTAGTGACGGCTTCCACTGCGCCTAAGACGTCGAACCGCTTACGTTCGCACGTAGATCTAAAATTAGTGCCTAGCGCCCAGCAATTGCTCTACACTTAAGTATCCCTCACAGAGAGCAAAAGAGATGGCTACAGGCCGTCAAAACCAGAATCGCACCGCCATCGTCTACTTTGG
>Ga0209194_1000933_pt1 | contig 20222 bp, 16 predicted proteins | sample COGITO_mtgs_1004_FD_184787 | JGI IMG/M metagenome (GOLD analysis project Ga0209194, IMG submission 184787) | Pelagic marine microbial communities from North Sea - COGITO_mtgs_100413 (SPAdes) (version 2) | ecosystem: Environmental > Aquatic > Marine > Epipelagic ...
CAGTGGTACAACCTAGCAGCTTGCTACCGAGAGTGGGGCAAATACGAGGAAGCGATTGCGGCTGTACAGCAGGACTTAGCGCTGCGAGAAAAGCTGGATGACCAGGCTAATATTGCTGATGCGTACTATCAATTTGGCCGCATCTATCAGGCCTGGGGCAAGTATGAAGAGGCGATTGCCCAGCATGAGCAAGGCCGAAAGATTTATCAGGCACTCGATTTAATTCAGCAAGAAGCAAATCAACTTTCTTGGATAGCAGGTTGCTATCGTGATTTAAAGGACTATTCTACTGCAGCTGAATATTATCAAAAGAGCGCCGAGCAACACCAAGTTACAAACCATGTTGAAAGCACCGCCAAAAAGCACCGCCAACTTGCCAAAACACAACTACTCCAAGCAAAAGACAGCTCTCTAGAACAAGCCAAAACACACTGCCAACAAGCCAACCACAACCTTCAGAAAGCCATCGAACTCAACACTGCAGGCGATTATAAAGAAAACCTAGCCTACGATCACATTGTCCTCGCCCTACTTCACTCTGAACACCTCCGCCAATCTAAATCAATCCCCACCATCTCCGAACACATCGCTCAATTTGAACAAGCCACCACCACCGCGTTCAATCTCTTCGCCCAGCTTGGTCAAACCGTTGATGGTGCCAAAGAAAATTTGAGCATTGCCCGCGCATATCTAGAAACTCCCTCACTCCAAAACCTTTCCCGCGCCGAAGAAATTGCCCGCCAGTCTCTTCAAACCTTCCAAACCTTCAATCGCAAAAAACTTCAAGCCGCCACCTACCAGCTACTCGGTGAAATCTACCTAGCCCCTACCCACCGCCAAAAAGACCACGCCGCAACAACCGCCCACCGTTTTTTAACCCAAAGCTTAGAGCTGTACCAAACACTTGACATCGCCACCAAAACAGCAGAAGTTCAACAGCTCAGAGATGAACGAGTGCTATTAAAGGGTAATTCGGTTAGCTAGGTGAGATCTCTCTCAAAGTCCCGCTCACTCTCAGAATCGCTCGTATATAAAGTTAGAGAAGTTTTGGTCGCCAAGGCTAGGACGCCTTGCTATCAGCGAGATCGCTAGAATACTTACAAACTCATAATAAAAAGCGCCTCCGATGTCTAGGTCGAAGGCGCGGTTGCCGTCTAATCAATCCATAGATTAGAGGGGTTATTCAGAGGAGAGTCTCGGATATAACGCTGATTGAAAAAACTATTGAGCAGGCACTTCGGACTTTTGCACTGCACCGTCTAGCCCTTCAGTGTCGAAAGCATTCTCTAGTCGCATGATGCGCTTAGCCTGGTTAGAAAGAGCAGTCCTATCTAGACCATTCGCTAGAAGGGCGTCGGTAGAGAACAGGCCCGCGCCGTTGATGGCGAAGTACAAGAAAATGGAGGCGTAGATTGCAGATAGCTCTAGATAGGGCAGGCTAAGACCGGCAACCTTGACGTGGTGATACATCGCCACACACATGGTAGAAAACAAACCCAGCGCGGCAGGGCGAGTAAACAAGCCGATGATGACGAGCGGTGCGCCAATGAGTTCTGTGTAAGCGGCTAGGTAGCTGAGCGTGATGGGGAAAGGCAGACCCAAAAACTCAACGTAAGCGGCGGCAAACCCTTCGATGTCGGCAAGCTTGTCAAGGCCGTTATGAATCATCATGATGCCGACAACCGCACGCACGATGGCTAGTGTGGTTTGGGAAGCCCAGTTAGCGTTAGCGTTGGGGTTGAAGACAGTAGTAAAAAGGCTCTTAGCTGCGTTCATAGAGGAAGATGAGAGGGTGTGCAAACTTATGTAAACAACTATAACAAACTGTAATGGCTTTTATCAGCTTTAAAGTTGCTTCTATGTAAGAGTTTTAAGACTATCTGTCTTCCGGAAGGCGATCGCTCTCTCCAAAAGCTGAGAGCCGACTATTACAAAAGATGTACTTCCGTAAACTTCTCATATCCAAACTATGCGGCAAAAACTGAGCAGCAAAAAGCCCGCCAGTCTATATCTAGACTGATGGGCAAGGCGCTATCGTTTCGATTAAGACTTCTCCCGTTTGGCAGCTCGTTTTAGCGACAGGTTTTAAGCGACAGGTCATTCGAACGGCGTGAACGGAATAAAGTCGTAGCCTGCGCCGGAGCGAGTGCCTGCTTCTACTTTGACGAGTCTATCGACCTGACGGCGATCGCCCGATGGCAGAAAGCTCAACGGCCCGCTCGATGTATCTAAGTTAAAGTCTTCGCTATCTAGCGCGGCCTTAAGTCCTTCTCGGCTAGCATCGCCTTGCAGTCCGGTGGCGATCGCCAACACCGCATCGTAAGTGCTTGCCGTTCGCCAGCTTACGTCCCCTTTCCACAAATCCTGCGAGCTGCGCACAAACTCAGCGTCGGTATCGCGAGAAAGCAAATGCCAGGGCACAGAAATCGTTAGCGCCTGCGAGTTTGATTTAGTGTCTGCGAGCAGGGCGCGGTTGTAAAGTTCATCGCCGCCTAGTACCGGCAACGCGCCTTCGTTGGCATTGATAATATCGACAGCGGCGTCAAGCGTATCGAGGCTAGAGGCAATCATGATCGTGTCTGCGCCATCTTGCTCGGCTTCTAGCAAAACGTCGTCATCAAATCCGCTGTTTGAAAAATCGTATTCGGCAACAATGTCGCCGCCCCAAGCAGAGACAAAGCTCACAAACGATTCTTTAAGCGAACGACTAGCCTCGCTCGTCGAGTCGAAGAAGATGGCGGCGTTGCGGTTCTCGCGGTAATACACCATGTAGGCCGCTAGCGCCGCCGCAGAAAAACTGTCGGTAGGCACCGTGCGATATAGATAAGGGCTGAGGCCCGAAAGGTCTACAGCCGAACTCACAGGGCTAATCGTGACGAGCTGGCCTTGAGCGTAAATCGGCGCGGTTCTAGCGGTAACGTCGCTGCTGTAATGGCCGACGACGCCTAAAATCATCTCGTCGGAGACCAGGGTCTGGGCAATCGATTCAGCCACATCCAGATTGTTCTCATCTTTTACAATTATCACTTTCAGCAGCGCCCCGTCGATACCGCCGTTGCGGTTGATGTCGTATTGCGCTTGCGCCGCCCCCCGCAGCATTTCTAAGCTGACGCCTTCTGAGCCTTCGGATGGCACTATCACGGCAATAGTTCGCGCTTTTTGGTCGCCGATGCGGGCGTTGTTGCGATAGATAAACGCCTCTGGATCGTTTGGCTCTGCGGCTAGAGAGGCGTTAAAGGCGGTGATGGCATCGGCATAGTTGTTTTGGGCGATCGCCTCAATCCCTTTTGCCTTTTCGACAGACGGCTGATCGAACAGCGCTTCTTCACCCGCACTCACTCTCGATCGCAGCGCCTCAGGAACGTTTTCATCAGAGAGTACCGAACCGCTTTGATTAACCTGCACCGCTCTATCTACTCGGCTGGTAATCGCCCACAGCAATAATGAAATGCCTCCCACCAGACCAATGGCCAACAGAGTAGCGTAAAGAGCAAATCGATTATTATCCTGCGCCATATTGGAAGGTTGCTGTAAAGACTTGAAAGGAGCGTTTTTAGGTAAATCTATTCCAATATACGGCTTTTCTGTCACACGGCCGCTTCTAGGTATGGTCTCTTTTCCGATGGTTCACTGCTGGTTCACTGCTGGTTCACTGCGGCTATCCGCGGCCACCTACGGCTGACTATCCGTAGCTGACTACCCATGGCTGACTACCCGTGGCTGAGTGCGCCAATATTTGCCAGCGTTTGCCGATGATCGCAGACGGGCACCAGCGTGTGCGCTGCCATCATGCCGCTAGCGGCAACAGCCGGTAGCCCAATACCCGGAAAGGTAGAGTCGCCGCAGCAAAGTAGCCCAGATAGCGGCGTTTTAGGGCCAGGGAAGAGAGATTTTCCGGCTGCGATCGCGGGCCCATAAGATCCCTCGTGTCGTCGCAAATATCGCGCATGGGTAATCGGCGTTCCGGTTAGTGCCAGCGTCGTTCGCGCTCGAATATCGGGAATAGCCCGCTGCAACGCCTGCCACATAATCTCTGAGCGGATCTGCTTCTGGTCGGCGTAGGCCGCGCTAGTTCTATCCATACCCTGCCAAACCTCATAGGGTTCGTTGCCGGGCGTGTACACGTGAATGGTGTGTTTTCCAGGTGGGGCCAAGCTCGGATCAAGCATAGACGGAATTGAAATCAGCACCAGATTTTGCGGCGCGGTGATGCCCTTATCCCAGTCGTTTACCACAATATAGTGACAGGCCAAATCTTTGGGCAGGCCCGCCGCCTCTATGCCCAAATGCAAATGCATAAAGCTATCGCAAGCGGGAATGGCCTGCCGCTTTTGCACAAACGATTTTGGCAGTGTGCCCTCGGGCACGAGCTTTAGCGTGTCCCAAACGGAAGCATTAGAGACCACCGTATCGCTCTCAATCTTGTCGCCATTGCGCAACCGAACGCCGGTTACCTTGCCTGCTCTAGAACTAATTTGCGTGACATGAGCGCCCGTTCGAATCTCGCCAGTGGCCTCACCTCTAGGCTGGGTAATGCTACGCGCTAACGCTGCCACCAGCGCCGCCGAGCCGCCCATCGGATAGTCGAGCTGCACGTTTGGGCGATACCAGTCGGCAAACATAAAGGCGACTTCGGCAGTGCTAGTACCTTCGGCGGGCAGGCCAGAAAGCAAAAAGCACAGCATGTTCAGCCAGTTGCGAATAAATGGATCGCGAACGGTGCTGTCCATAATGTTGCTAAATGGCCCGGCTAGCTTAGGCGTACTCGCAATGTGCTTTAGCAGACCGGGCATAAATGGCGTCGCCGTTCGCAAAGCGCCCCAGTCGAAACGCACCGCCGCTGTAGGCAAGGCAACCGCCGCCGCCGCCAAGGGCTTCATCACGCGCTGAAGGTTGCGCCATTCGGCAACTGCCGACTCACCCCGCAGCCGCTGCAATACCTCACAAAACTGGTCTGCCCCCACTGCCGTTTTAAAATCACCTTCTGGCAAGCAGCAGCCCCAGGTGTCGTAATTTGCCCAGGCGATATCTTCACCAATAATATCGAGCACCTGCCGCAGAGGATTGGGCGATGGGCTATAGGACAGGCCAGAATAAAGCGAAGGGCCAGAGTCGAATAGGTGGCCGTCCCGCTCGAAGCCATGGGCCGCACCGCCTAGCAAAGTATGGCTTTCGCAAACAATTACTTTACGGCCATAGTGCGCGAGCAGCGCAGCGCAGCACAGGCCGCCAATGCCGCTACCGATAATAACCGCGTCTGCTTTTTGTGAGGTCATTTTAATGAGGTCAACGTCGAGGAGTTAGCCAGTAGATAAAGCGAGCAGGCGCTAGTTTACTGAGGCTTTAGCTTAGCCAGCTTTTCTTCTTCCTTGGCGCGAAACCCAACCATCACCGCCTTACCGTCTTGCTCAAATAGCGGTCGCTTTAGCAGCATCGCATCTTCAGCAAAGGCGTCTGTCCACTGCGCATCGCTCCACGCTTTCTTCTGCTCGCCCAGCGCTCGGTAAGACAACCCAGATGTATTGCGCATCGGTTTAGCCGTTAGCTCGTCTACCCAGGCCGAAATCATCGCTTTGCTAGGTGGCTGCTCCTTCGTATTTACAAAGTCGTAGTCGATGCTGTTGTCTTCTAACCAGGCGATCGCTTTCTTGCAGGTGCCGCAGGTCGGAATGCCATAAACTTTGAGGGCCATAGGTCAATTACGTTAGGTCAATTACGTTAGGTCAATTACGTTAGGTCAATTTACGTTAGGAGCTGTTTCAACAGTATCTTCAATCATGACTTCGGCAGGCAATTCTTCAACCCGTCGAGCGGTAGACCTGAGCGCGGATGGCGTCAAAGAATCTATAACATATAGCGGTAGCGCTGGTTGGCTAAGCTGGGCGATCGCCTCTTGGGTCAACCACCTAGAAAAGCCGCTATTGTCAGCCACTTCAACGTCAAAAAAGGCGGTACTCAGCGCTTTGAGATAGTCGTAGGCTAAATCCGGCTCCGCGCTAATGAGTCCACTGGCGAGAGAAACGTCGGCGCTTTCTAGGGTGGGTAAGTCGTAGAGGTGAGATCCGCCTTCAATCAGCGCTAGATAATGCTGCGGGCTAGTTTCTGGGTTTGAAGAGCCACTGGCTTCGGCAACAGGCTCATTTGTTGTGTGGTTTAACCAGGTAAAAGGCCGAATTTGTTCTAAAAGCGCGGGTGCAACCGGATCGCTACTGCCCGCAACCATCAGTACCGGAATGTCTATCTTTGAGAAGCCCGCTTGGCCAAATAGACTGCTGCCTATTGGATTAATCGCCATAATGGCTCGAACGCGATCGTCTTTGAGCACCTGATCGAACTGTTCGGGCGCGTTGAGGGCGGTGCACTGTAGCAGCATGGAGGGGTTTGCCGCATTAAAGACAAATGCCGTGGACTCACAGTTGTTGAGCAGGTTGTTGTAGTTGAGCTTTGCGCCCGCTAGGGCTAGCGCCGTATATCCGCCAAAGGAATGGCCAATAACGCCTACTTTATCCAGGTTTAGCGTCTGCTTAAAAGGCCCGCCAAACTGATTGAGCCGATCTATTTCATCGAGTACAAAGGAAACGTCTCTAGGCCGATCGACAAACTCTGTAGGCTCAGAAATTTCTCTAGCGGTGCCTCGAAGCAAACTCTCTAGCTGCTGCCGATTGCTAGCGGGATGGTCGAGCGCGGCTACCGCAAAGCCCTGATTAGCCAGATGCGCGGCGAGCGTGACTAGGCCGTCTCTATCGCCAGAAAGGCCGTGAGAGATCACGATGACGGGCGCAGCGACAGTGGATCTAACAGGGATATAGAGATCGGTAGGGATAGTGCGATCGCGCGCCTCGTCGTAGAAGGCAAAGGTTTGAACCGTAAACTCGCCGTATTCCGTTTCATCAGGTTCTGCGAGGCTAGCTAGCGGTGCGGTTGATGAATCGAGGTCACTCGGTAGCCGGAAGAACTGGTTTTCGATGGCCGCGATCGCATTCCCCGTATCTTCTATTTGAGCGGTAATGCCGCCCACAATTTGGAACCCTCTAAGCGAGTCTATCCGCACGGTGCCGGTGGGAAAGTTTTCTAGCACCCCCAACAAAGACAGCCCTTCCGGCTCAGCCGCAGAAAGTACTAGTGCGCCGCGCAGTCCTATTTTGCCGTTGCGGCGGCTAGCCGTTTTGACCACGTTGCCCAAGTAGTCCAAAATATTGTCGCCAATTGAGGAGCGCAAAAACTTAGACATTTGTGCAGGCCCGACGTCCTGACGCACTTGCAAAGCCTGCCGAAACTGTAGCCGCTGTTCTTCGCTTAGCAAGTTCAAATAAAATCTCAGCTCGCGGCTGACTTCACCGCGTTCGCCATAGGCGCGCAAAGCCTCTACTGAGGTAGAAACCTCGGCGAATCCAAAAGTTAGCGTCACTCGCTCTGCGGCGCTAGCACGACCAGCAAGCCCTAAAGAAAGCAGCGCACTAAAACATAAGCCGCTAATCATGCTGGCAGCTCGAACAGCTCGAGGACTTCTCGTCGTTACGATTTTTTTCAAAACGAATTTATATAATGACTACGTCTAACCACTATCTTTCTACAATTTTAAGGATTTGAGGTGAACCGGTAGGACACCTTCTCGCAATCCCTGCTGTTCGTGAAGCCAGATATTTTGCGCAAACTTAAATCGACCAAAGAGCGTGGCGATCGCCTTAAACCCCCAATAAGGCAGACCCGGCTGCGATATAAACTCAACTTTTCGCCATTCGGCGAGCTGCATCTTTTGCACTTGCTCAATCTCAGGCGCTCTTTCTGCTTGAATTGCTGCTAGCACGTCTGCTGAAATGGGATTGTCTTTGGCACTGTCCAAAGCAGAAAAATCTAAGGCAGAGAAATGATTCGCGACCACAATCGCATCGCGCAGCGCCATGTTAATTCCCTGCGCCCGATTCGGAGCCATCGGATGCGCCGCATCGCCAGTGAGCAGCAGTCCTGGAATGCTCCACTGCTCGCAGCAACCCACCTGCACATCCAAATATATTGGCCCTTCTAGCTCATCCCGATGAGATCTAAAGTGACTCGCTAAATCAGGCGGCAGTGCCAGCGCAAATTCTTCTATCCAATTCTTCTCTTTTAGTTTGGCCAAACCACCCCGTTTGTGGGCGCTCTTTTCAACAATCCAGCCAATCTGCAATCGGCCATCCCAAGAGGGATACAGCGCGAACTGTCGATCCGGCTGCAAGCAGGCAATAAATGGCGTCTCCTCGGCTAAAGCAGCCGGTGCAGGCAGCTTAAACCAAAGCACATCAAACTGGCTTTTTGCTTGAGTTATAGAAAGACCTGCCAGCTTGCGCAAGCGAGAATAACGTCCATCGCAGGCAATTACGCAGTCTGCTAAAAGTTCTCTCTCTTCTCCCTGGCTGCTAGCACGAACGCCGCGCACCTGTCCGTCTTCCTTTAGCAGTTCGCTGACGTTCCAACCGGCTAAAAGCTCAAAGTTCGGCAGCTCTTTGGCCTTTTCAACAATTGCTCGCAGCAGGCCACCTTGATCAATAATCTGCGTCGCTAGTCCATCAGGCTCCACCACGCGCATTCGCCGCCTGCCGCCCACATAAAAGTCCCAAGCATCTAGCCGACGAGAAGCGATCGCACCAAAAGTCTCTTTTAGCCCCATCTGATACAGCGCATCAAGACCAGCAGGCATCAGTCCTTCACCTCGAAAAACCCGCTCAAACGCCACTTCTTTTTCTAGCAGCGTCACCTTTAGCCCTTGCTGAGCCAGCAACAGCGCGGTGGTAACGCCCGCTGGCCCTGCTCCGACAACAATAATATGCTTCATACTTGCAAAGGCAACTGATCTTCTCCAAACGTTAGGATCTGCGCAGCCGTCAAGTTAAACGCCGGGATTGCCGCAGATTGAAGTAATTCACTTCCGCAATAAACCCTATTTTCATACTGACCATCTACCCACAAGCAGAGCGTTATCTGCTGCGCTTCGGGATCGATAATCCAATACTCCGAAATGCCTCTAGCCGCATACTCAGTCCATTTATAACGATAGTCTCGATCTCGGTTTGTTTTTCCGGGAGAAACGACCTCTACGACTAGCAATGGTGGCGGCATATCCTGTAGAAGAATAGCCTGTTTTGAACTGAGTAAAGCGGTGTAAGACTCTTCTGAATGAACCAACAGATCTGGATATCTAGCTCTAGCCCTTCGCCCAGTTACTTGAATCGCAGTGTCTTTGTAAGCTAGCAATTTAGCGGGAAATAGTTTTGCTAACTCAAAGAGGAGAAATCGAGCGATCGCCGAGTTAATCGTACTCTCAAGCGTCATCTCTACTAAAACTCCATCTTCCAATTCGTAGCGGGCTTCTGTGCCATCGTCATAAATTAGATAGTCTTCTATTGTCATATATTGAGTCGAGCGTTCAACGGTACGAGGCGCTGTCTGAGTCACGTTGAAAATCCTCCACTAAGCAGGTAATTCAATTATTTATAGGATAAAGCTGGCCCCTTAGCCCCACTTTTGAGGCGCTAGATCGCGAGCTAAGATAACTGAGCTTTAGGGGCATCATGACGACCCACTCAGAACCCCAAAGTGGGGACAGGGGCCTCAATGATTTTGTTATGTCCTAAACTTAACTGCACTACTCCACCTACTAGCACAGCTAACGACTGGAACTATTGGGATCTTAGCAGTTAATTGACGACACGCTCTGGTCAGCGTAGAAGCGATCGCATCCTCAAAATCAACTTCTCCATAGACTCAGGCAAAGGCGCTTCTCCCATCACCAAGTCTCCTGTCACCGGATGTCTCAGCGTTAGCCGAAAGGCATGAAGCGCCTGCCCCGGCACCTTTACACCCAAGGACTTCCCAGACCCATACTCCGAATCGCCCACAATCGGATAGCCCAAATGCGTGCTATGAACTCGAATCTGATGGGTGCGCCCGGTCTCTAGCTGAAAATGCATCAGCGTGTAATTTCCCATCCGCTCAACCACTTTCCAATGCGTAACGGCCTCTCGTCCGCCCTGTTCGACTGGCAAAATAGTCATCTTTTTACGATGTTTGGGATGGCGACCTACCGGCTGATTCACCGTACCGCGTTCTACGTTAGGCGCACCGTTGATCAATCCTAAATATTCTCTTCGAGCGGTCTTGGCCTGAATTTGTCCTTGCAAACTGTGCAGCGCCATTTCAGTTTTAGCGACAACCATGGCGCCCGTTGTATTCTTATCGAGCCGATGCACTATCCCCGGACGCTGAACGCCGCCGACGCCCGTAAGCTGATCGCCGCAGTGGGCAAGTAAGGCGTGAACTAACGTGCCGCTATCGTGACCGGGAGCCGGGTGAACCACCATACCAGCGGCTTTATTAATGATTAAAAGCTGATCGTCCTCATAGAGCACATCGAGCGGAATGTCTTCGGGGATGAGTTCGTACGGGACGGCCTCGGGAACGGTGACGCGAATGCGATCGCCGACTTGAACCATTTCCTTTTTGCGATCGCACACGACGCCATTGAGCAGTACCTCGCCCTGCTCAATTAGCTTCTGCACTCGAGCGCGCGACAGCTCACTCACCTGCTCTGCCACCCAGCGATCCAACCGCTCAGGCAACGGCTGTCCCGCTTCGGCAATGCGTTCAATCGTCTGCTCAGAAATAATCGTGACCCCAGATGCAATCTAAAAAGTGAGATTCATTCACCTCTTAATCATAAGAGCTAGCGCCGCGAGTCGTTAGCGGCTAGGTTCCGTATTCTGCACAGCGTCCCAATGTTCGTCGTGCATAGGAGAAGCTGGCGCCAGCTGAGATCTTAAATCTACAACCTTGCCGATAACGGCGACCGCCGGAGCTTCAAACCCAGTCTTTTCCACCTTTTGACCAATATTATCTAGCGTTCCTACTAGCTCCTCCTGCTCTGGCCGGGTGCCCCATCGAATCAGCGCAACTGGGGTATCAAGGGCAAGTCCAGCCTCTATGAGCGATTGCGTAATGTTTGGCAAATTATGAACGCCCATATAAACGACGATGGTTTCTGAGGCTCGCGCGATCGCACTCCAATCCACATTAGGCCGATACTTCCCCGCAGACTCATGCCCAGTTACAAACGTCACCGACGAGCTGTAGCCTCGATGCGTCACCGGAATGCCTGCATAAGCCGGGGCCGCAATTCCCGCCGTAATGCCTGGCACCACCTCTACCGACACGCCCGCCGCAATCAGATCGCGCATCTCTTCGCCGCCGCGACCAAACACAAACGGATCGCCGCCCTTGAGCCGAACAACGACGGCATGTTCATGTGCCTTTTGCAGCAAAAGCTGAGTAATTTCAGCTTGAGACATCGAATGACGGCCTCGTCGCTTACCGGCATGAACCCGCTCGGCCCTAGGGTTAATAAGCTGCAAAATGGGATCGCTGACCAACGCGTCGCAAAGCACCACGTCGGCGCACTCTATCAGCGTTTTTGCCTTTACCGTTAGTAGTCCTGGGTCGCCAGGGCCTGCCCCCACCAAATACACCTTGCCCAGCATTGGGGTGGAGTTTTTACCGGCTGTAGACCCAGTCAAAGAAGACTTAGCTGAAGAATCGAGAGTCATAATCAAACGGGGTTTTGGAAAGACTCCTTGGCACACGCCTTTAGCAAATATAGCTAGAAAATATAGCTGACTTTTTAAAGGGGGTTAGAAGAATTGGCTTCTCTTTATTCAATCAGAACCAGGCTAGTCGTTTTGCTACCTGCGCTACGGCACCAGAATTGATTGAGCATACCGCTGTACTGGTCTACATATCAATCTCTATATCAAAAGAATGGCCAGCAAACGCATCGTTTACCAGCCGTTCTTCCAGGAGCGTTGATTTTTCTCCTACTTTTAGTTTTCTTTTAATTTGAAAACAATTTTCTAAGGTTTTAGAACAACCTTAATACACTCATCCTTTTTGTCTCTAAAGATCTTGTATCCTTCCGGCGCGCTGTCCAAGCTCATGCGGTGCGTAATGACAAAGGAGGGATCGATTTCGCCCTCTGAGATCTTATCTAGCAGCGGCTTTAAGTAGCGCTGAACGTGGGTTTGCCCAGATTTAATCGTGAGCGCCTTGTTCACCACCGCGCCCATCGGCATACTGTCTATAAAACCACCATACACACCCGGCACCGAGACCGTGCCGCCTTTTCTACAGGCTGCGATCGCCTGTCTTAAAACATAAGGCCGCCCGGTTTCCAGCTTTATTTCTTGTTTCACCTTATCGACAATCGCCATTGCATCTGTCCCATGAGACTCCATGCCCACCGCATCTATACAGGCATCTGGGCCCCGGCCTCCGGTCATCTCTTTTAGCGCTTCGCCCGGATCGGTTTCCTCATAGTTGATCACAATGGCACCGCTTTTTCTCGCCATCTCTATGCGCTCAGGCACCCGGTCGATTGCGATCACTTGGGCGGCTCCCATCATCTGAGCGCTGCGGATGGCAAACTGACCCACCGGGCCGCAGCCCCAAACCGCAACCGTATCACCTTCTCGAATATCGCAGTTTTCTGCTGCCATATAGCCCGTTGGGAAGATATCGGTTAAAAACAGCACCTGCTCGTCGGTAAGATGCTCGGGCACTTTAATCGGCCCCACATCGGCAAAAGGAACGCGCACATATTCAGCCTGGCCGCCCGCATAGCCGCCGAGCAAATGCGAGTAGCCGAATAAACCTGCCGGAGAATGGCCGTAAAACTTCTCGGCCATCCAAGCGTTTGGGTTGGAGTTATCGCACAGCGACCACAAATCGCGATTGCAGAAGAAGCAGCCACCGCAGGAGATAGTAAAGGGAATGACCACGCGATCGCCCACTTTCAAATTCTGAACGCCCTTGCCGGTTTCAACCACCTCGCCCATAAACTCGTGGCCCAAAATATCGCCCGACTGCATCGAAGGAATATAGCCGTCGTAGAGGTGCAAGTCTGACCCGCAAATTGCCGTAGAAGTCACTTTGATAATGGCATCTCTAGGATTTAGGATTTTTGGATCGGGCACGGTATCTACACGCACGTCTTCTTTTCCATGCCAGCAAACTGCTTTCATAAGTTGTTCCTGTTTAAGTTTTTGTTCTTGCTTAAAATTCTTTCAAAACCCTCTTTCGAGAGACTATGGCACGCCGCCACCTTATCCCTGAGGCTGTCCTTCTACCGTTGCAATTTCGCCCGTTTCCATCAGCTGCTTAAATTTATTGAGCGCGTCGCCTACTTGCTGTTCGGGCTCTTCGCCAAATAGCTTAGCAGCCGCTGCTGCCAAAGCTCCGCCCGGCATACTGTATTCCAGCACCACTTTTACTTCTGTCCCGCGATCGCCCGGTGCCCGATTAAACCGCACAAACCCCGAGTTATCGATATCGGCATCTGCAACAGATGTCCAGGCAATCAGCTCATTGAGCCGATCGTCAACAATCTCAGCGTCCCATTCAACACTGACCCCTAGCGGCGCTTTTGCCTTCCAGCGCGATCGCGTCTCATCCACAGTCTGCACAGACTCTAGATGATTCATAAACGTAGGCAAATTCTCTAAATCTCGCCAGTAAGTATACAGTCTCTCTACCGGCTGATTAATCGTCACCGTTTTTTCAACGCGAATGTCCTGCTCTAGCCCAGCCGCCTCGCTAATCTTTTCAGGCAAACTCTTGTCACTAGTCGCCCCGTGGTAGGCCAACCCGCCGCCTGCTAGCGCCATAATCGCACCCTTTAGCGAGCGACTTTGCAGCCCTCGAAGCACCATCGCCCCACCCGTAATCAGCGCCGTCCATCGCTCGGCTTCGCTAATATTTGTCTTATCTGGGTCGTTTTTTTGAAGACCACTGCTTTTTACACCACTGCTCTTTACACCACTGCTCTCTACAACTTCTTCCATTGCTCTGTTCCCAAAACCTGTTCGCTTATCGTAGTGAGGAGGTCTTGAGGCTTCGTCTGTCTGAAGTATGGAGAGCACACTGTCTTAAGCGTTAGCTATTCAACTGGGCAGCTCTCTAAAAGGAGAGTGGTAGCTAGATCGGCAATCTCGTCAGTCGCGCCTAGCGTTGGCAGCAGTCGAAACTTCACCTTCGGGAACCGCTCAGCTAATTCCTCCGTACGATGGGTAATCGCATCGGTAATGCCGCCTGCAAACAAAAAGTAGGGCAAAATCGCAATTCGCTGCGCCCCTTTTTGCATCAGCTCGATTACTTTTTCTTCAATGTCGGGCGCGGTTGCCCAATAAGCCACTTCCGTATTGAGCTGCTGAGCGAGCGCCTTAATTTTGCGGTTGCCCTTGGGTCGGCGGCTACCGTGGGCTACTAGCAAAGCCGCCTCTGCGGGAACTGCCTCAATTCGCTGAGCGAGTACATCTAGCATCTGGGCATGACCCCCTAAATGGGGACACAGCGTTAGCGCGATAGACTCACCTAGCTGCTGCTTTGCCTTCGCAATCTCAGCCGGCAAATCTTCCTTCACATGTACGCCCGCCATCAAAAATACGGGCAGCAGCTTTAGCTCGCGAACGCCTGCTGCCACCAATCGCTGGCCGAACTTAACGATTTGCTCGCTCAGCTCAATAGATGAAAGCTCTAAACAAGCCGTGCCCACAATGGCATCGCAATGAGCGGGCGGCACTTCGGCGCTGACTTTGATCTGCGGCCGCGTCAGCAGCAGCGTACGACCTATCCCACGTTCTGTCGTGGCGCTACCAACTGAACCATCTGCAAGAAGATGGCCCTCAGGCGATTCAGCCTTCAGCGAGCGACGACTGCTTCCGGTAGCCGATTGTAGCGAATCCTCTAGACGCTGCCGAACTAAGTCAGCTAGCCGATTCATCGCCTCCTTTGGGCGAGGGTCGCGGCTACCGTGCGAGATCAATAAATATGCAACTGGAGCGACCACTGGTTTCAAAAGACACCTTCTTAGAATTTATACAAATCTACACAAGCAGGAGCAACCTAGCCTAACGTCTTCTTCTAATTGATAGCGAAGATTATGCAATCCGAACAACTAATTTTAATTATTCAACGGATAAACCGCCTCCGGATGTATCGCAGACTTCAGTTTTTAATGTTCTACGCCAAGCCCGCCTAACCCTTGTAAATACCCCCTTGTAAATACCTGATGCGATCGCTAAGCAGTGCCAAACTTCCTATGGCAAGATAGGTTTGGGCAATAGGTCTGGGTAAGTGCGATCGCGCGTTCTCAAGTTCTACCCTCCGGCGTAAAACTTTTAGCTCAGCTGCCATTAGTCCGCCATTAGTAAAGGGGCGGTGGTATAATTCTAGAAATATGGCGAGCGTGGCCAAGTGGTTAAGGCAGTGGATTGTGATTCCACCATTCGCGGGTTCAAGTCCCGTCGTTCGCCCTTCTTTTTAAGATTCGATGAGTAGGCTGGTTCAAAAACTAGTCCGCTTACCTTTCGCTTAACTCAAAATTCACTACGGCAGCTGGTGCCCGATAGAGACCTTGAGCAGCTTGTCTATCTGAGCATTGACTGATGTGATGCCAAATTTTGATTGGGCCGCTGCCTGGCCTCGCCTGGCGATCTCACTGGCTAGCTCAGGATGATGATAGGCCATGGCTATAATATCTGCCAGCTTATCCGAGTCTCCAGGCGGCGCTAGCCAACCCGTTTGCTCCGGCTCAATAATTTCTAAAGCCCCCCCAGCAGCAGCGGCCACAACCGGGCGATCGCTCAGCATTCCTTCTACAATCACACGGCCAAAGGGTTCCGCAGCCGTAGAAGTATGGGCAATCAAATCGCAGGCACTCATCAGCTCAGGGATATCCGGGCGAAATCCTAAGAACTTCACCCGCTCTCCTAGTCCAAGCTCCTCAGCTTGACGCCGTAGCTGCGCGGCATAGTCTTCTTCGCCAAACAGCGCATCACCGACCAAAATTGCACAAACCTGCGGCGGGCAGTGCGCCAGCGCGTCGAGCAGAACATGCTGTCCTTTCCAGGGGGAAAGCCGACTAAAATGACCGACGACAAATTGATCGCTAAGGCCCAACTTAGCTCGAATCTGCGATCGCGATTGATCAGATCTGCAATAGTCATCCGGGTTAAATCCGTTGTACACCACCTGCGCTAGCGCCGCCTGTCCGCCTGCACCGACAAATGCCGCTCGGCTAGCCTGCGAGTTAGCGATGACGAGCGCTGCTCGGTTTGCAAAAGTGATGATAATCCGGCGGCTGAGCGCACTAAAGTGCTCCGCAGAGATGATGTCATGCAGGTGGTACACCAGCGGCCTGCGGCTGAAGAAACTAGCGATCGCACCGACCACCAGCGCTTTTTGAGTGTTGGCATAGATGCAGTCGTAGTGCGAGCTTAGGCGGCTAACTTGGGCAATCAGTGGCCAAAGCTGTTTAATTGATTTGACAGCCTGTCCTAGGCCGCCTTGTTTTTGAAAATTGAGCGACTTCTCAGCGAGAACGTCTACGGCAATTTTCTGCTGACTCAACCGCTGCGGAAACGGCCCTGGCGCGAAGGTACAAACTCGGCAAGTATCGCGGTAGTGTGCAGCAAGATCGGCCAGACATAGCTCAGCACCGCCTAACTGTCCGCTTTGGTCAAGAAAGAGAATTTTCATGAATGATTGGAATGAAGATATTTCCACGACTGAAGCTTTAATCTCACAAATCGAGTCAGTGGATATTCGAGATAACGGTAGCTGAGCTGACCCACCCAAAGAGTAATTAAGCAGCAAAAGATCATACCGAGATTGAGCAGGATGAGACTAAAGTCGAAGCGTCTCTGTAGCAAAATCAGGGGTTTGATGCAGAGCGATAAAGCTAGATAGTGCGTGAGAAAAATGGCGTAGGAAGCAGCACCTAGTTGCTGAGGTAAAGGATGCATTAATAACGACTTCACAGAGAACAGGCGAGGTGACCATCTCACGGGATTTTTTTGAGTATTCTGGTTTTGTTCGCTGGCGGCTAAACCGCCAATGATAAAGACAGAAGTGGTGCCATAGGTAATAAATTCGTAGCCTTGCATAGCAGAGCTATTGGAGCCTGTGAGTAGATAGTTATCAATGAGGCCAAATACCAAGAAGGCAGTGAAACCCCAGCCTAAGAACGCTTTTTGCCAGACTGGTTTAATAGAATAGCGTGTGAGGCAAAAAGCCATAAGTCCGCCTGCCGCAAATTCTATGCCGTAGAGCGAAAATAAAAAGTGAAGCCAGAAAGCGGCACTATTTTCCTCCCACCCAACAGAGTAAGCGACGATGTTAAATACGATGCTCAAGGCTATCCAGCTGCCTAAAACAGGCAGTGCAATTTTGGGCTTGAGCGAGATTAGGAGGCCAAATAGGGCGTAAAACAACAGAATATAACTCAAGAACCAGGCAACAGAAAGAACCGGTGGTAGCTGTTGAGGAATGAGCAGTAGAGACTTCAGAATAACGCCTAGGTTGGTCTCATGACCTCTGCCGAGGGTTGGGAGGAGAAAGTAAATTGGAATGACTGCTAGATTAATCAACCAATAGAACGGATAAATGCGCAGGCAGCGGTTGGCCATAAACCGTCCCCAAGAAAGGGAGAAATCTAGCTGATGGGCATACGTCCAAAACAGGGTAAAACCGCTTAGGACAAAGAAGAGTTCTACCCCTGCATCTGCGAACCGAAAACTGTTGAATAAAAAGGGCTGATCTAACTTTTGCTCGAATAGCTCTGTGGCGTGAAACAACAGAATTAAAACAATGGCGATTCCTCTAAGTGCATCTAGCGTATAAAGCCGAGCAGCTTGCTTTGACGATGGCTTTGACGATGGCTTTGACGATGGCTTTGACGATGGCTTTGACAGTGATTTTGGCATAGTGGCACTTCCTCCTATTGCAACAATGGGATGCGGTTGAGCGAATGCGAAGTAATCTCCTTTTTATAAAGCGCTAACGTTTCTTCGGACATGCGCTGAGCGCTGAGATTTTCCAAGTTGCGCTGTGCTTTCTGCTGCCAAAGCTGGCGTAAGTCTGAGTCTTCTAGTAACCGAGTGACGGCCTGAGCGATCGCACCTGAATCTGCTGGCGGCACTAGCCAACCCGCCGCCCCCATGTCTAGCGCCTCCGGAATACCATCGACTCGGCTAGCGACAATCGCGCATCCCGCTGCTCTCGCTTCGGCTAGCACTAGGCCAAACGGCTCTTGCACAGAGGCGAGAACAAACACATCGGCGGCCAGCAAGTAGCGTTGCGGTTCGGGTTGAAAGCCCTCGAAGTGAATGCGATCATTCGCCTTGCTGTTTCTCGCCTGCTGCTCGAACTTAGCTCTATCGGGGCCTTCTCCAACAATATAGAGGTGGGCTTGAGGGAACGCTAAGGCCATCTGGTTAAAGCCCTCAATCAGGATGGAGATACCCTTGCGAGGATTGAGGCCAGCTACAGTGACAACCGCGGGCTTTTGGAGCGGCAGCGGTTCGACCTGGGCAATGGGTAGTTGACGCGGACTCCCAACGGGGCCGTTGCGGATCGTGCTGAGCTTGGCAAGCGGAATTCCTCGCTGATGCATAGATTGGGCCACAGCCTCGCTCACTGCAATGGCCTGATCCGCCCAACCCATCAGCAACGCGCTGCGCTGAAACTCGTTGTGCACCGTCGAAATTAAGCGATAGCGGGCCGCAAACTTTAGTAGCTTAGCCAGGACAACGCCCGTCATCATGTGAGCGTGCACAATATCCGGCTGACACTGATAAATAATCGTGCGATATTGCGAAGCGGCTCCAGCTAAATTTTTCCAGCGTCTAGTCTGGTTCAGCGGCCAGTGCTCCACGCCATACTGAGCCAGCAATGTCTCGTACTCACCGCCGTTAGAGGCCACTGCGACCTGGTGACCCGCCTGCGCTTGCAGACAGGCTAAGTCTACGGCCACGTTAACAATACCGTTGCCGACTTCGCGAATATGGTTAAGTATGTGGAGAATTCGCATTACGCCGCCTCAGTTACGGACTCAGTCACAGGTTCGGCTACAAGCGGCTGGGCAGGCTTGAGGCCATTTAGAATGTCTAGATATTGGCGGACGACGCAGTCGATTGTGAAGGCCTGCGATCGCGCCTTTAATTCACTCGCATCTGTCGGCTGCTTTAGCATGGCGATAATGGCCTCAGCCATAGCCTCAGCATCTCCTACAGGCACCAACTTGCCATATTTTCCCTGCTGCAGAATCTCGGCAGGCCCGCTTTTACAGTCGGTAGCAACAACCGGCGTTCCAGCAGCGATCGCCTCGGCCACCACATTCCCAAACCCCTCATAAATAGAAGAGAGCACAAACACATCTGCCTTAGCCATGTAAGCATAGGGATTCTCAACAAACCCCGGAAAGGCCACATCGTCTGCAATGCCAAACTTTTCGATCAGTCGCTCTAGCTCAGGCTTAATGTCTGGCTCGCGCGGATCGACATCGCCTAAAATCATCAGCCGCGCTGGCTGCTGCTGCCGCACACGGGCAAACGCTTCTACTAGCGTGGCAAAGCTTTTTTGTTTTACCAGTCGCCCGACACCGAGCAAAACCGGTGGCTGATTAGGCGCGAACCAGGGATGATCAACCGCCGCAGATGCTTTCTGGCTGAAGTCTGGGGTAACCACTGGATTATGAATGACGCTGATGCGTTGACTGAGAATATCGGCATTCTGTTCTAAATCTTGAGCCACACCCGATGAAGCCGCCACAATAGCATCGGCCATCGGATAAAACCACTTGACGGTCGCCCATTTTAAAGTTTGCATGAGCTGGCCGTGGCGGTCTTGAAACTGCTGCGAGAGATGGGTCTGTACGCACATAACCACTTGCGTACTTGCGCCTGCCAGTTGCCTTGCCCAGGTGCCCGAGCTAAGGATATCTAACGTCGTAATCAGAAAACTGGGCTGTTCTTGTTCTAGATACTGCTTGAGTAATCTTGTTTTATGGAAGAGCAGAGGAGCCTTTGCATCTAGATCTATCAGGCGCACATTATCAGGCACTTTAGAGAGATAGGCACCCTTGGCTTGTGCGACGACGAGATCGACTGGGAGATTATGGGCAGTAAAGCCTTCTGCAAGGTGCAGCATAACGCGCTCAGCGCCACCACCATCGAGGTTAGGAATAAACAAGCTGATACAGGGTTTAGTCATGGTGTTCTTCTGTGTATAGGTGGAAGTAAGTCTCTAATAATTAAGCCGGTATTAGCTCAACGACTACGGGCATATCGCTAACATTTAAAGGAATAGATGTGGGGTTGATGGACTGGTTCGTCGAGGAAAGATCGGGCAAAAGCGCGTAC
>Ga0209194_1000945_pt1 | contig 20042 bp, 20 predicted proteins | sample COGITO_mtgs_1004_FD_184787 | JGI IMG/M metagenome (GOLD analysis project Ga0209194, IMG submission 184787) | Pelagic marine microbial communities from North Sea - COGITO_mtgs_100413 (SPAdes) (version 2) | ecosystem: Environmental > Aquatic > Marine > Epipelagic ...
GGCTTAGGATGCCCACTACGGTTGCCAGAGTTCGCCCAGCAAGCAGGGTCGGGCAGCTCCTGTAACGCTGGGAAGGTTGCCTGGGATGTGATGAATGCGCCAGTAGGCAAGGATTGCAAAGGCGATCGCTTCTTTGTAATCTGCATCAAGTTCTCTTGCTTCGGTAGAGCTGACTATCGAGTCGGGCAGACGCTGTTGAAGCCTATTCATAAGATACGAATTTCGACTGCCGCCGCCGCCGATGAGAATCTCGGCAGGAATCTTGGTTAGGAATTTTCGGTAGCTTAGCTCAATCGTAGCTGCTGTAAAATCTGTAAGTGTCGCGATGAAGTCGGCTTCTAAAAGGTTGGCTTGCCGTGCTTCTTGCCAACATTGCCGCGCATAGGCTGCTCCAAATAGCTCTCTGCCGGTTGATTTTGGCGGCGGCGATAGAAAAAAGGGATGCTTTAGCCACTGACTAATGAGCTGCTGAGAGGGCGTGCCCTGTGTGGCCCACTGGCCATTTTTGTCGTAGGCTGCTTGACCCTTTGAAAACTTTGCTACGGCCCAATCAATCAGAGCGTTGCCAGGGCCAGTGTCCCATCCTCTGACGCCTGCGGGCGGAGCTTTAGCTGCATTGCTTCTGTCCCAAGGGGGCAAATAGGTGACGTTGCCGATGCCGCCGATGTTTTGGACGGCTATGTCGCAATCGGGTTGGCTAAGCAAGCAGGCATCGACGATCGGTACAAGCGGTGCACCTTCTCCACCTAGTGCGATATCGGCGACGCGGAAGTTGCTGATAGTAGTGCAGCGAGTGGCTTGGGCAATTAAGTCACCTCGACCCAGCTGAAGGGTATGGCCAAGAAGCGTATTGCCGCTTTGAAAGGTGGGCGGACGGTGATGGAGCGTTTGGCCGTGCGAGCCGATGAGATCGACGGTGGACAGGTCTACATCTAACGCTTGGATAGCTTGGATGAAGTGTTGGGCGATCGCATCGTCAAGATTGGCTAGCGCTGATAAGGAGATGGGCTGATCGGCGCATAGCGCAAGTATTTGCGATCGCACTTCATCCGAATAGGGATAGGTAATACCTTTTATGAGCGTAGCTTCAACCTGGTATCCCTCTCCAGATACTTCTGTGAGGGCGGCGTCAATACCATCGACCGAGGTGCCGCTCATAAGTCCAATGATTTTCACGGCTGTTGATCCATGGCTGTGGATTTATGGCTAGATTTATGACTGTTCGTTCACGACTATCAAACCGGCAGTTTGTCGATGCCCTTATTCTCGCCAATAACAACCATTAAGCTGCCGCTCTTAAAACGGGTCACTGGACTAGGGTTGATGATGAATTGATCGTGGTCGTCTGGCTTAGCATTCTCTCGGCTAAGGGCCATAAGCGTAAGTCCGTAATGGTTGCGCATATCAATTTCCATGATTGTCTTACCATCGAAAGACTGCGGCACCATCACTTCTACAATGCTGTGGTCAGGATCGAGTTCGAAGCGATCGAGAATACCCGGTCGAGTGAGCGATCGCGCTAGCTCACAGCCCATCTCATGCTCTGGAAACACCACGTGGTCGGCACCTACGCGCACTAGCAGCTTGCCGTGAATTGCAGAAGAAGCCTTGGCAACGACGTTGGGTACGCCCGCTTCTTTGACGTTGAGCGTGGTAATAATGCTTTCTTGTACGTAGTTGCCAATGGCGACAATCACGGTATCAAAGTCGGGAATGCCCGCTTCGATCAGGGCGGAGGGCTGTGTGGAATCTAGTTGTACAGCATGAGCGGCCAACTGGTCGGTCAATACCTGTGCGACCCGATTCTCATCCGAATCTATGCCCATGACTTCATAGCCCATGCCATGTAGGGTAAGACAAACGGCTCGGCCAAATCGACCTAGCCCAATGACGGCAAACTGACGGTTGGTTGCTCTGAGATTTTTGAAGAACTGAAGGGACGAAATGTTCACAGGATGAGGCGATCGCTAGCAGGGTAAACCAAACAAGAGTTTGGGCTGTCGGATAGGGTTTAGAAGCGCAAACAGCGACAGCATTGAAGCCACATTCTCAGAACAGCGTTTAAACATCTTAAGCGGTTTATGGAACGCTACACCGGCTATCTCTATCAGTGTGCTTTCTGATACCCGTATCTAAAACGCGATACGCAATAGATTTCTTTCTTTGCTACTCTAGCTAGATGCTTCTAGGGATTAAAGTACGGACGTGGATATTCAAATTGGTCGTGGTAAAACAGCTCGTCGCGCTTATGGGATTGATGAAATTGCCTTAGTTCCTGGATTGAGAACGCTAGATCCACAGCTGGCTGACACTAGTTGGGAAATTGGCGGCGTGAGTCGAGATATTCCTATTATTGCCAGCGCAATGGACGGAGTGGTAGATGTGAAAATGGCGGTAGAGCTTTCTCGCTTGGGTGCGCTCGGCGTCCTCAACCTAGAGGGCATTCAAACGCGCTATGAAGATCCTGACCCAGTGCTAGACCGGATCGCCTCTGTTGGTAAGACAGAGTTTGTCTCGCTGATGCAGGAGCTTTACGCTAAGCCTGTGCTACCAGAACTGATCGAAAAGCGAATTAAAGAGATCAAGTCGCAAGGCGGCGTAGCGGCTGTGAGCCTGACACCAGCAGGGGCTTCTAAGTTTGGTAAAACGGTGGCTGAGGCGGGAGCCGATTTGATATTTGTGCAGGCCACAGTGGTCTCTACAGATCACAGTTCTCCTGAGTCTATCGATCCACTGGATCTAGCTAAGTTTTGCAAAGAGATGACGGTTCCCGTCTTACTAGGTAACTGCGTAACCTACGAAGTCACCCTGCAGCTAATGCAGGCAGGAGCCGCTGGCGTAATGGTAGGCATTGGTCCTGGTGCGGCCTGTACATCTCGAGGGGTACTAGGCGTTGGCGTCCCCCAGGCAACTGCAGTGGCCGACTGTGCGGCAGCTAGAGACGATTACCAAAAAGAATCGGGCCGGTATGTGCCAATTATTGCGGACGGCGGCTTAGTGACTGGAGGCGACATCTGTAAATGTATTGCGTCGGGCGCAGATGGCGTGATGATTGGCTCTCCGTTTGCGAGAGCAAAAGAAGCGCCTGGTCGAGGTTTTCACTGGGGGATGGCGACCCCTAGTCCTGTACTGCCTAGAGGAACTCGTATTCAGGTTGGGACTACTGGCACCTTGGAACAGATTTTGCGTGGGCCAGCTGGATTAGACGATGGAACCCATAACTTTAAAGGAGCCTTGCAGACCAGCATGGGTACTTTAGGCGCTAGAACAATTAAGGAAATGCAGCAGGTGGAGGTTGTTATTGCGCCTTCTTTGCTAACTGAAGGCAAGGTTTACCAAAAAGCGCAACAGCTTGGAATGGGCAAGTAGCTGTGCTTCTTCGGTATTCTTACGGTAGCGCGCCGTAAAATAGTTTTTGGCTATTACCAAGTTGTGCGTACTTTGTAAGCTATTAGTAGGCAATTTTTAAGACTTGTCTCCGATTTTGGCTCAAACCAGTGGCAAATCTGTAAGAGTCTCTTACAATTAATGAGAAGCGGAGACGCAAGTTTCCGTTCACTCCTCACACCATACTCCGCCTGAGTCTTCGGACTTAGGCGGTTCCTTGTAAGGTAGCCCCCTGTGATTTGTATACGGGCGAGATATGCCTGTAAGAATATAGACAGGGCGACTGTTTGAGGTGTATGTGTGGAAGGTAGCCAATAAAAATCTGTAGATATAGACGGACGGGGACAGGTTTTGGCTATGGTAAGATCGATCCACACGAGTGACTAAGGATATTTAAGAATGTCAGCCGCACAGGTTACAGATTCGACATTTAAGCAAGAAGTTTTGGAAAGCGAAGCCCCCGTTCTGGTGGACTTTTGGGCGCCTTGGTGTGGCCCTTGCCGCATGGTTGCCCCAGTGGTAGAAGAAATTTCTGAACAGTATGACGGCAAGGTCAAGGTGGTTAAGGTCAACACTGATGAAAACCCTAGTGTGGCTAGTCAGTACGGTATTCGCAGCATCCCTACGTTGATGATTTTTAAAGGTGGTCAGCGAGTTGATATGGTTGTGGGTGCTGTTCCTAAAACAACTCTGGCAAACACGCTCGAAAAGTATCTTTAAGCTGGCAACTTGTGGACTAATTTGACCGTTGAATGAATTGCCAAATCGAATCTACAAGAGAAGAGGCTCTGGCTACTGTCAGAGCCTCTTTTTGATTTGTTTTTTGCCGTTGGCTTTATCTATTGGACTATCGGAGCTGTCCTTGCTGCTATCTACAGCCAAAGCCCTGCAAGCCGGAAGAAGTCGCCGGTAACCCTTTGAACTCATCCAATGGCTACTATAAGACTGTATCCAAATTAACCATTACTGCGATTCTCTTCTGTAGAGGCTAAGCTAACGCACATGAACAATACCTTTGATCCGAATCGTCCTATTGGCAACTATCTCAATACGCAGCGCAAAGACTTACGATCTGAGGTGCTAAGGGTTTTAGAGAATTTGCCTAACTTGGAAAACGGCGAGGTGATTGGGCATATTTTTGAGACGTTGGTGCGTATGAGTAGTCAAGAAACGGAGCGGCTAGACTGGAAGATTTTGAGCTACTCGCTGCTGGATATGGAGGGCGGATTTAAGGCGTTTTATCCCTATCGACATACGCGTAAAGTGACTATATTTGGCTCGGCCAGAACGCCGAGTGACTTGCCCGAATATAAGATGGCGGCAGAGTTTGCTCAGCGCGTTGTGAAAGAAGGCTTTATGGTGATGACGGGGGCTGGCGGCGGCATTATGCAGGCCGGAAATGAAGGGGCCGGACGAGATAATTCGTTTGGACTCAATATTCAGTTGCCTTTCGAGCAGGGAGCAAATCCGGTGGTGACAGGAGATTCTAAGCTGCTGGACTTTAAGTACTTTTTTACGCGTAAGCTGTTTTTTCTGAAAGAGAGTGATGCGATCGCGCTATTCCCTGGTGGCTTCGGCACTCAAGACGAAGCCTTTGAGGCCTTAACGCTAATGCAAACCGGCAAAGCTGGATTAGTTCCTTTAGTGCTCATTGACCGTCCGGGGGGTGGCTATTGGAAAGACTGGGATCGATATGTCCGCGGTCGGCTGCTAGATCAGGGGTTGATCAGTCCTGATGACACCAGTTTGTATTATCTAACTACGGGATTAGACGACGCACTACAGCATATTGAGAGCTTCTATCGGGTCTATCACTCTAGCCGCTATGTAGATGGTCAACTGGTGATTCGACTGAAAGCACCCCTGTGCGATGGGGCTGTTGATCGGCTAAACGATGAATTCTCTGACCTTTTGGTTTCCGGAGAAATTCGCGAAGTGTCTGCTACCACGCTAGGAAACTCTGTTCGCGAGGTGTCTGCGATCGCTCAAGAAGAGAAAGGTGGAATAGAAAACTTGCCCCGCTTGACGATGCACTTTAATCAGCGCAACTTTGGTCGGCTGCATCAGATGATTCACGAGATGGGGCGCTTAGGTGTGGCCTGCGAAGCGATTCAGCACCCTGAGAAGAAATAAGGCGAAAGCGCCGCAGTATAGACTTCACAACGCTTTTTTAATAGCAGATGCTAGCTGATTGCTGATTGGGTCTCGTTGGGCGGTCGGATTAGAGTCCGCGCTGAAGGTGTAGTAGGATGCCTTGTGCGATCGCCTGGGCCATGCGATCGCGCCAGGCTGGATCGGCTAGGTTAGGTGCGTCTTCTGCGCCGGTGACAAAGCCAGTCTCAATCAGAATCGCTGGCATAGACGTACGGCGAATGACGTAAAACCGGGCACTGCGAACTCGGCGATCGCGCATTCCCATCGCTCTAAGCACAGTATCGTGAACGGTATTTGCTAAGCGCTGCCCAGAGTCGGATGCGTAAAAAGTCTCCAAACCGTTTACATCAGGGCGACTCATGCTGATAGCGTTCGCGTGAATGCTGACAAAGATGGATGCATTAGCTCGCTCAGCGGTCTGAACGCGAGGGGCCAAATCAACTTCGATATCACTGTCTCTGGTCATGACTACGTTGACGCCTTGCTCGCGTAAGATTTCGGCTACTCGAGGCGCTACATCGTTGACGACAACTTTTTCTTGCAAACCACCGATACCCACTGCACCTGGATCTCTACCCCCATGGCCTGGGTCAATCACAACCGTAAATCGACCGTTGGGTACGGTGGGCAGTTCGCCCGCGTCTAATTGGCGGACGGCGGCTGTCTGTCGATCTGAGCCAGCCGCTGCCGTACTCGCACTGGGTCTGCCTGCGTCGGGGACGCTGCCGATAGAAACATTTTGAGGTTGAACTAAAACACCGCCGGAGAGGGTAGAGATATCCCAGTCTGGGCTAGCTTCGTCTAGAGCGAGCGTAATCTCGGCTTTGGCTGGGCTAGCAGATATTTGGTTAACGTCCCAGCTACGGATGCTGTAGCGATTGATAGGGAGCTTTGCACCTGTAACGCCCAACGCCACCGCAGTCTGATCGAAGGTGAGCGTGATATAGCGCTGCCCGTTCTCTTCGAAGCGATCTAGGCTGACGTTGGCTTCTTCGCCAGCCGTGCGGATAAAAAAGCCTTCAGAGGTGGCCGTGATGGCTTGAATGCGAGTCTCTGCTCCCTGGACGGGCTTATTGCTGACCCGATTCTCCTGAGCTGGGCTGCGGTTAGATTGGGCAACGGGTTGGTCGGAACCCTTGTTGTCTAGAGCGATCGCATCTGGTAATTTTACTGTCCACCGGCGAGCACTCTCACCGCGCACTTGTACCTGGCTAGGGTCTACCGTATAGCCGTCGTTATATTCCACCACCATCCGAGTGGTGTCATCATCGAGCTCGCCAACTCTGATCTCTTTGATTGCGCCGTCCATCGACTGCGTTTCTGGACGAGATAGAGAGGTTCCTGGTAAATCGATCACCAAACGGGTTGGCTCAGAAATAAGCTGAGCGGTTGGCTCTACGCTATCGTCAGTGGTAAAAGTGAGCTTGTTCTCTTCGGTGTCAAACCGCCAGAACTGTAGCCTGGCAGCCTCTGCGGGTAGCGCTAGCATCAGTGCTCCCACTAAAGTCAAGCCGGGCAGTAGACGATTCAATCTCACAATGGGTTCCTCGATACCGAACGAACTGATGAACTTTGACCTTTAAGTACTGTGAAGGCTCGCCAGCACTTTGTAAATCTAGAAATGTAGCGGTGGTCGTATGATTTTGTCGCAAGAACTATAGAGTTGGCCCATTCTAGATTTTTACAGACCCTACCTTCCAACATAAGCTGACTGGTGCAGTTATCTCGCTTAAATGCCAGCGCTTCAGTCGTTTCTCTAGCTCGAGGTTCCGCTCACTAGCCTGCCCCGGTTTCGATGGGATATAACAAGTTGTATTTATGCTTGAAGGAAGCAACCTGGTGAGTGCAAAGGCGCACCTGAGATTTCTCGGAGGGAGCCATGGCTGGCAGGTTTTCTCTGCTGTTCATAGGTTGTTCACAAGGACTGGTGGCGAATCAGCAAGGTTGTCTATAACTTCAATAACTAGATAGTTTCTTAGGCGTGGATTGTTAAGGGTCTATCAGGCGGTTTATTCGTTGGGCTAGTCCGTTTGTCGGGTGCGCTGTTTACTACGACTAGAGGTTGATTACTTTGGCTGCCCAGCAGCAAGATCGCCTCGGTTTTTGCGCTTACTGAAGGCTTTTTGCCGCAAGATTGCAGGCCAAGGCTGTAATCCAGTCTTATCTTTTGACGATAGGGCATTGACCCGCGCAAGCAGCAAACATAGATTGTCCCCTATCGAATCTTCGTTAATTAATAGCTGGCCGCTAGCTGCTTCGCTGACGTTCCGAAGGCTTTGGGAACCGCAGATGTGAGTACTTCATTACCAGTTTTTGTGACGAGCACATCATCTTCTATTCGAATGCCAATGCCTTTCCAGCGTTCTTCCACCTCGGGCTGTGGTTCTTCCTTCTTGCCCTCTTCGGGGGCTGCGGGCTTGTAGTAAGGCGAGATGTAGATGCCAGGTTCTACGGTTACAATGTTGCCGACTTCGAAGGGTTTCCAGGTCTTATCCCCGTTTCTGAGAATGCCAGCATCATGGACGTCAAGGCCCAAAAAATGTCCGGTGCCATGCATGAAGAACGCCTTATGCTTTTTCTCTTTGATTAGCTTGTCCACATCACCGCGTAGCAGGCCCAGTTCGACTAAGCCTGCGGTAATGACTCGAGTGGCGGCGTCGTGAAACTCGTTGAAGGGCTTTCCGGCTTTTACCTGTTTAATCGCAGCTAGCTGAGATTCTAGAACCAGGTTGTATAGAAGTTTCTGTTCTTCTGAATAGGTTTCGCCGACCGGAAAGGTACGCGTAATATCGGCGTTGTAGTAGTCGTAGGCACAGCCTGCATCTATCAATAGCAGGTCGCCCTCTTGGAGCTTCTGGTTGTTCTCTACATAGTGCAAAATACAGGCGTTTTCACCCCCTGCCACGATAGAGGGATAGGCGGGTCCTAATGCGCCCGCCTGGCGAAATACGTTCTCAATGGCCGCTTGAATTTCGTATTCGTACAGGCCAGGGCGGGCCATTTCTCGCGCTAAATTGTGAGCGTCTACAGAAATTGCGATCGCTCGCCGAATTTTGTCCAACTCATACGAACTCTTGATCCGCCGAAACTGCTGCATCAGCAGCTGAGCATCTTCAATCGCGACTGGGCCTGTTCCCCTTTTTGTTCTTTGGCGCAGCAGCTTCTGCCAAAGCTGAATAACTCGATTATTAAAAGCGCTGTCTATCCCAAAGTGGTAATAGAGCCGAGGTGACTTAATTACGTACTCGTCTAGCTTTTCTTCTAGCTGCGAGATGGGATAGGCTTCATCAGCGCCGTACTTCTCTTTGGCAACTTCTACGCCAGCTCGAACGCCACTCCAGGTTTCTTTCTCTAGATCCTTGGGCCGTACAAACAAGACAAACTTATGCTTATCGTGAGAGCCCGTTAGCACCATGACTGCGCCCGGCTCGTTGAACCCAGTGAGGTAGAAGAAGTTGCTGTCTTGTCGATACAGATAGTCCACATCGTTATGCATGACAGCAGTAGGCGCGCCGCAAAATATGGCAACGCCTTCTCCGATAGTGTCTAATACGGCTTGCCGACGCTGATGGTACTCACTGTGCATAGACGCTTTAAGAAAGATTAAGGCTTTTTACTTTAAAAAGCATAGCTTAAAACTTCAACCCGCATACCGCTACTCGGAAGACTTCCGGCGCTGATTGAAAGGAAGTTATCGCCCTGCGTGACGGGCGTGCCCGACATCAGTTTGACAAAGCTGTCAACGCCGACGATATCGCAGGCTTCACCAGCAGCGGCGGTGCGATAGTGGGTGGGAATGACAATTTTGGGATTGAGCGATCGCACCGCTTCTACTGCTTCTTCTGGCGTATATGCCTTAGGCCCGCCGCCTACTGGCACTAGCAGCACGTCAGGCTTACCGATCAAGATTTTGTCTTCAACCGTAATGGGCGCAGCCGCTCCGCCTAAGTGCACTACTTTTACGCCCGCTTGTGTCCAAGCCCAGGCAATATTATTGCCAAAGCGTCGTCCGCCTAAACGGTCATGCGCCATGCTGATGCCCTGAATAGAGAGTCCGTTGACGCTGAAGTCGCCAGGTTCATCAATGACTTCTGTATTTGCGTATTGGTTGGTTAGAAAGCCTTCATCGAATAGGCGGCTGCTGAGCAAAACTAAATCGGCAGCGGCAGTAGGCTGAGCATAGCCTTCGGTGCAGCCTGTGGCCTTAAATGGATTGACCAGAACGCTCTGACCACCACCTGAGAACAGAAAGGCGGTATGGCCCAAGGCTGTGATGGAGAGAGAACCGCTTTGCGCCTGGTAAGACTGATAGCTAGAAGCCAGTCCTAACCCTAAAGTGCTTGCAAAGGTTGCGCTGGCATATTGCAGCAGTTGTCGCCGTTTCATATTGTCTTCAACCGTATCTTTTCTAACGTCATGGGGCCGATTTAACTATCCTGCCGCATGGCGCGACGTTCTACGCAACCAAGCTGGGCCAGTTTGTTGGAGCGGCCTGCTGCTATCCCAACCGTACCAAAAAGTTTTTCAGTAAGTCTTTGCCAGATTCTGTGAGGACACTTTCAGGGTGAAACTGCACGCCTTCGATGTGGGGATAGTCTCGATGGCGAACGCCCATAATGGTGCCATCTGCGACCCAGGCGGTAATTTCCAATACTTCAGGGCAAGTGTCTTTGTCTATGACTAGGCTGTGATAGCGAGTGGCCGTCAGAGGTTCGGCTAAGCCTTTAAAGACGCCCATGTTCTTATGGCTAACTGGCGATGTTTTCCCATGCATTAGCTCTGGGGCAGAAACGACCTTGCCACCAAAAACTTGACCAATGCTTTGATGACCGAGACAAACGCCAAGGATAGGCATTTGAGGGCCTAGGTGCTCGATGATATCTAGAGAAATGCCGGCATCATCGGGCGTACCAGGGCCCGGAGAGATGACGATACCGTCTGGCTTTTTGGCCTTGATTTCTTCAAGGGTAATTTGGTCGTTGCGGTAGACTTCGATGTCTTTAGCAACGCTGATGGTTTGGCCTAGCTCACCTAGATACTGCACCAAGTTGTATGTAAAGCTGTCGTAGTTATCAATAACTAGAATCATAGAGATTGCGGCGGATGCAGCCGGAGAATATAGGCGCGATCTTTAAAAATAACGCTCAGCCGAGCAGCTAACTAGCTAGCTAGCTAATGTAGATGGTTCTGTAAGCTCGCCCAAAGAGGAGGTGCAAAGATCAGGGCGGCAATTAAAAGGGCGACGATGGCGGCCATGAGCACAGCTCCGGCGGCGCAGTCTTTTGCGACTTTGGCTAGCTTATGGTAGGTCTGGCCGACGGTGAGGTCTACTAATGATTCTAAGGCGGTGTTGAGAATTTCCATGACGAGCACCGCGCCGATAGTGAGGCAAATGACGGCGATTTCGATGTTGCTGACGTTTAGCGCCCAGCAAAGAAGCATGGCCAAAATGCCAACGCCTGTATGGACTCTGAAGTTGCGCTGCGTTTTGAAGGCGTAGGAGATACCGGCCCAAGCGTATCTGAAGCTGGTGAAGAGATTGGGCGCGACTTGCCAAGATTGCGATCGCTCCACTCCCAATTTTTCACCTCCTAGCTTTTCGCTTAGCTGTGTACCTGCTTTATTTCTGAGTGTCTCTGACGGGGATTCTGCTGACATGGATTTACCGTAAAGCGCCTTACTGTAATGAGTTCGGTTGCGATGATCCAGTTTTCCCCTACGCGTCGGACTGCTGCGGGAAGATTTATTATTTTGAGAGAACTGGTTATCACGAGAGAACATACGCAGATATTCCTGTTGGCGTCGCTATGGTCATGACGGTTTAGGTAAGAGTGACCTTTTCCCTACTGACGACGATTGCCCTTAAACGTTGCCCAGTTCTTAAGTTAATGTACCTCAGACCTTGACGCTTAATTGTGTTGAGTCTAGCTAAGGAGAGCCGTTAGCCTTCTTCAGATTAGCGCTAGCAGATGATCTTGCTTATTCAGCATACTGATTAAGCTTGGTTCGTCTGGATGATCCCATCCTAATAAGTGAAGCAGACCGTGAGCTGCAAGCCAGATAACTTCCTGTGAGAGGCTGCGATCGCACGCTTTAGCCTGTCTTTCGGCCGTCTCGACAGAGATGATGATGTCTCCTAAATACAGCGGCTGCTCCTGGCTAAGCGCATCCGCACCGGGTAGGTCAGTTTCTAATGCCGCAAAGGAGAGTACATCGGTGGGTTTTGACTGGTGGCGATAGTCAGTATTGAGCTGCTGAATTTCGGCGTCTGTCGTGAGGCGCAAGCTGAGTTCGTAAGCGTTAAGGGGTGAGAGCGCTGGATTTAGCTCGGCTAGCCAGAGGGTGAGCCAAGTTTGGTATTGGGCGATCGCAATTCCAGGTACGTCAACCAATGCCCCCTCAATAAATGCCTCTACCTGAATATTCTCCGCTAGCTTCTTTGCCTGACTATTTGTCTGACTTTCTATCTGAAGCCCGCTCTGACTAGGTGTCGCCATGATTAGTTGCTACCGGGTAAGGTACGCGAGGCCCACGAACAGACTGAGCAGCGCTACTGAGGATAGGAAAAAGTGGTAGAGCGATGTGCCTCCTTTTTTAACCATATTGCGCATTGCTAGCTTTACAAAGCTTGGGGGTGGCTCGTCTAGAGAAGACTTTGGCTCTGGTTGAGCCACTGCTGATTTATCGGTTGTCATGTTGTCTATTTATAAAGGTGCTAAGTACAGTTTACCGCTGAGCGCTTACCGGTGAAACGATGGAGTCAGTTTCTAAGTGAGTCGAGGCAAGCTGATTAAACGACGCTGGTTCCCGCTTCGACGAGCTGATTTTCTTGGCGCAGGTAAGCTTGAATAAACGCTTCTAGATCGCCGTCCATTACATCAGAAACGGCAGTGGTTTCTACGCTGGTACGCAGGTCTTTTACCATTTGATACGGCTGAAATACGTAGTTGCGAATTTGATTTCCCCAAGCCGCTTCGACCATATCGCCGCGAATGTCTGCGATTTCTTGAGTTCGCTGTTCTTGCGCAATCACTAACAGCTTAGATTTGAGCAAGGCCATTGCTTTTTCTTTGTTTTGGAGCTGCGATCGCTCTTCTGTACAGCGCACCGATATGCCAGTAGGCAAATGTGTGATGCGCACAGCCGTCTCTACTTTGTTTACATTTTGACCGCCCGCACCCCCAGAGCGCGAGGTTTTTACCTCCAGATCTTTATCTGGAATATTTAGCTCTACATCTTTATCAAGAATAGGCATCACTTCAACGCCTGCAAAACTAGTTTGCCGTTTGCCGTTAGCGTTAAAAGGCGAAATTCTCACCAAACGGTGCGTCCCTTTTTCTCCTTTTAAGTATCCATAAGCGTAGCGACCATCAACTTCTACCGTGACCGATTTGAGACCGGCTTCATCTCCCTCAGACTTCTCCATCAGGGTAAGCCGATAGCCATTTTGCTCGCTCCATCGGCTGTACATGCGCAGCAGCATTTCTGCCCAATCTTGCGCATCGGTTCCGCCCGCGCCTGCGTTGATACTAATGACTGCGCCTTCTTTGTCGTAAGGCCCAGATAGGAGCTGCTGTAATTCCCACTGATCTAGCTCGCGGTTGAGCTGATTAACGGTTTTTTCGGCTTCGTTTAGGAGCGATTCGTCTTGCTCTAGTTCTAGCAGATCTAGGATTGCTTCCGAGTCGCCAATGCTAGTCTTCCAACCTTGAACCTGGGCTAGGTTGGACTTGTATTCGTTCAGCTCTTGCAATAGCTTTTGAGCATTATCTTGGTCGTCCCAAAAGTCTGGCTGGGCCGAAAGCTGCTCTAAATCTTTGATCTTGGCATTAAGCGCGGGAACGTCAAAGGTATTCCTGAGCTTTGCCCAGGCGCTCGAAGAGCAGCTCAAGTTCTCGCTTGAGTATGGAAGTATCAAACATATGTCAACCGGTCGTTGAGGCCGGTGAATTGAACAATCACAATAAATAGCTTAGCGCTATTCGCTAAGTGTAAAAAAGGACTGACTAAATGCATAAGTGCCTCAGTCAGTCCTTTTTATTCAGTCCTTTCTATGTAGCTATCTATGAATAGAAAGGACTGCTGGCTTAACTGGATGCGAGCTTTAGGCGATCGCGCAGCCGCACTGTCTAGTCTCTGCTGTTAGTTGCAATCAAAAGTCTAAGAATGAACACAAACAGGTTTACGTAAGTGAGATACATCGATAGGGCCGCTGGAATAGCCTGCTCGTCGGTGTAGGTGCGAGGCAAAACGAAGAAGTCAACAACCGCAGCGCCCACAAATAGCAAGACACCAATCGCTGAGATGGCAATTTCGATCGTATTAGGCGCATATACGCCAAAGAAGCTCAGGGCAAACTGGCCAATAACCACCACTACCAGGGCTAGAATGCCAAGCTGGACAGTTTTGGTCAGTGCGAATCCGTCTTCTTCAGATAGGTTAGAACCAATGGGCCGAGCGGCAATAAAGGTAACGCCGCAAGCTAGTGCCGCTACGCCTACACCCTCTATACCAACGCCGGGTGTTTGGGTTGCCATATTTACTAAGCCGCTTAGCGTATAGCCAGAAAGCAGGCTGTAGGTTGCAAGCAAGGGTAGCGCGACAGCATTGTTGCCTTTCATTGCTACGCCGCGCGCCACGAAAAACAAAGCGAGTTCTGCGATGACAGCAACTATCAGCGTTTGCATAAATAGCGCCGGCTGATTCGCAAGTACGCTTAAGCCGCCTAATGTGCCTGCGGCTGTGAGGATAAGTCCACCACCGACGTAGGGCAACGCGTTGGCAATAACGTTTGGCCCCACTAAAGACTGACCCTGTGCGTCGCGGATGGCTTTCCGAAAGTTACTAGTGTTGCTCATCTAAATCAGCCTCTTTTGAACAAAGATTTGTATTTTTTAGTTTAGTCAATCCTTCGCCCGCTAGCGATTACGGGTTTCCTCCTGCGGTCTGTAGCGCCCGATGGCGACGAGGCGATGCTCCGGCGATAGCGTTTGGATAGCCACCTTAAAGTACGGCTAAAAAATGCGGCTAAAAAATACGCGTAGATATCTAGTCAACAATGAGCGGATAGGAAACTGGCGACTGTCAGTAAAACCGATAAGAAAACATCTGAAAAATATATTTTAGGTAGTTGCTTATAGACTTTTTTCGGCGTTTCTAACAGGAATAAATGTTCTTTAAGTTATCAGTAATCTCCGTGAAAGTGCTGTGGAAAAACACCTTTAAATAAGCCTGATTGCGATTGTTTATAAAGTTAAAACGATTACTTTTGAATTGATTTTAGATCTCAGAAAATATACGGATAAAAGGCTCAGGACCCCTTTTGCTAAAAGGCTAAGAAGGTTTGTGAAAAGCGCTGCGTTCACACCAATTTGCGTATATTTGCTCAGTTATTTGGAAGACCTCCCTATTCACTACCGTAATTCAACGATGGTTGCAAAGAGGCCGCTTCCCGAGAATGAATTTAATTCACGCAATAACGCTTCGACGCAGTAATCACTGCCCCTAAACTATGGCTTCTTCTCAAACAGCAACGCTTACAGCCGTTAGAAAGGCAAATAAGGTTGCAACCAAAACAGCGAAATCTGAAAAATCTGCAAAGCTTCGCTCTCGCGGTATGGAACTCTTAATGGAGTACAAGCAAGACCGCACTTCGGTTCGTTTGCGCAATGAGCTGGTTCGTTTGAATGCGGGTTTGGTTCGTAAGATCGCTCACCGCGTTAGCCATCAGTGCGCTGAGCCTTACGAAGATCTTGAGCAAATTGGCTATATCGGTTTGATTCGTTCTATTGAGCGTTTTGACCCCGGCCAAGGCTGTGCCTTTAGCTCTTTTGCAGTGCCTTATATTCGGGGTGAGATGCTTCACTTTTTGCGCGATCGCGGTACTACTGTAAAAATTCCCCGTCGCTGGCAAGATCTGCAAAAAGCGGGTCAAAAATGTCAAGCTGAGCTGATTCGTCAGTATGGTCGCCAGCCAACAGACATTGAGATGGCTGAAGCGGTTGATGTTTCTGTGCAAGAGTGGCGTCAGGTCAAGATGGCCAATAAGAACCGGATGCCTTTGAGCTTGGACGCAACGGTTTCCCATCAGATTGATTCGAGCATTACGCTAGGCGATACCCTTCCAGATCTGCACTACATCGTTTTGCAGGGCCTAGAAGAAGATCGCCAGCAAATTCAAAGAGCGATGAATCAGCTAGAAGAGAAGACGCGCTCTGCGATTGACTATGTGTTTTTCAAAGGTATGTCTCGTAAGGAAGTCGCTGAGCGGATTGGCGTTAGCCCGATGACGGTGACCCGTCGCATTCAGCGCGGCGTAGAACAGATGGTTGCCTACCTACAGCCTCAACAGAGTTTGCAAGCCGACCAGCAGTAGGTCGAGACTTTTCTTCCCTCTAAGTTTTTAGTTTTGTTTCTCCTAAGTGACTCGAACCGGTGTAGTTGTATGACGACTGCGCCGGTTTTCTTATGGCCCGACTCGATTTTGACTCGCTAAGTTCTGCCTGCGAATCAAATTCAGCTCAAATTTAGCTATTAGCTATAAGACTAGATCTATCTATTAGAGTGAGAGTGTCAGGGCATCGCGTATTAAGCTTTAATCAGCAGATGTTCAAAAAATAGCAAATGTCAAAGCGGGCATTGAAGCCGCATTCGATTCCTTGCCTGGAGGCTCCTATCTATGGTTATTGCCGAAGCCACTCTTCCGCTTAGTCGCGTTCAGGGGAGTCGATCTAAAGACGAGCGCTTTCATCATCTGCAAGCCGACCTAAAAGAGCGCTGGCATTCGATTGATGAGTTTGACCGTAGCCCTCGGCAAATCTTAGTCGTGCCTTCGCTGAGTTTAGACCAAGCTGAGCTATCGAAAGTGAAAGGGGTTCACCATTACGAGGAGCGGCTGCTGTTCTCTTTAATTCGGCTGCGTAATCCTGAAACCAGGCTGATTTATGTGACTTCTCAGCCGCTGCATCCTAGCATTGTGGATTACTATCTGGAGCTGCTGCCGGGGATTCCTAGCTCTCATGCGCGCGATCGCCTAGAGCTATTCGCTACCTACGACTCTTCTTTGCGACCGCTAACTGAAAAGATTCTGGCTCGTCCGCGCCTGATGAAGCGCATTAAGGCAAAAATCAAGCCCGACGAAGCCTACATGACTTGCTATAACTCTACTGAGCTGGAGAAAGAGCTAGCACTAGCTCTCGATTTGCCTCTGCTGGCGGTCGATCCAGAACTGCTTTACTGGGGAACTAAAGGTGGCAGCCGGCAGATATTTACGGAGTGCAGTATCCCTTTGCCAGATGGGAGTGAACTGACGCACAGTACGGCTGAGCTGTCTGAGGTAACGGCGGATTTGTGGGAGCGACAGCCTGAGCTAAAGCGGATTGTGATTAAGCTGAATGAGGGCTTTTCGGGTGAGGGGAATGCGCTGCTTGCGCTGGCAGGTTTGGATGATGTTGCGCCTGGCAAGGCTGATCGAAGCAGTCGGGTGAAGGAGATCGCTGCTGCAATGGCCGATTTACGATTCCAGTGTAAGACCGAAACCTGGGCCTCTTTTGAAAGAAAAATTGGGGAGTTGGGGGCGATCGCAGAAGCTTTTATTGAAGGCGAACAAAAGTTCTCTCCTAGCGTTCAAGGCCGCGTTACCCCTAGAGGCGATGTCGAAATTCTCTCTACGCACGATCAGGTGCTCGGCGGCCCGGATGGCCAGATCTTTCTAGGTTGCACGTTTCCGGCTGCAGAAGATTATCGGATGGCGCTGCAAGAAATGGGCCGAAAGGTGGGTCAAAACCTAGCTGCAAAAGGAGCGCTAGAGCGTTACAGCGTGGATTTTATTGCGGTGCATCAGCCAGAAAATGTAGAAAACCCCTGGGATATCAGCGCTATTGAAATTAACTTACGAAAGGGCGGGACGACTCATCCTTTCATGGCACTAAAGCTGCTGACTAACGGCACCTATAGCCTAGAAGACGGCAAGTTTTATACCAAAAACGGGCAGGCCAAATACTACCGAGCGTCAGATAATTTGCAAAGCGAAGCTTATCGAGGTCTTTTGCCCAACGATTTAGTAGACATCATCATGGGCGAGCAGCTGCACTTTAGCTCTATTGATGGGGTTGGCGTTGTTTTTCACCTGATGGGCTGCTTGAGCGAGCACGGCAAACTAGGGTTGACCTGCATTGGCAATACGCCCGCAGAAGCCGAAGCTATCTACGAGAAGGTAGTGGCGACTATAGATCGCGCTACGCAGGAGAGTTAGATTGCAGATTGCGATCGCGAAAAAAGCACAGCATCAATAAACCACATTAATAAGCTACTGGTAGCTAGCTTTTTTAACTCGATCCATTTCTCGCTTGTCCTGTTTCTTCTTCAGGCTTTCGCGCTTATCGTGCAGCTTTTTACCTTTGCCGAGTGCAATGCTCACCTTAACTCGCCCATTTTTGAAGTACATCTTCAGCGGTATGAGCGTCAGCCCTTTTTGCTCTGTCTGGCCGATCAGCTTGCGAATTTCCTGCTTGTGCAGCAGCAGCTTTCGAGTGCGGCGCGGTTCGTGGTTATAAACTAGGCTCGTCATGCTGTGAGGTGAGATATGCACGTTGTGCAGCCAAGCTTCGCCTTTTCTAACGTTAGCAAAGCCGTCGCGCAGGTTGAGTTTGCCTTCGCGGATAGACTTTACCTCTGTGCCTGTGAGCGCAATTCCGGCTTCGTAGGTGTCCAAAATTTCGTATTGAAAGCGGGCCTGACGATTGTCAGCGACAATTTTTACGCCGCCACCGCTGCTGCTAGTTTTAGCCTGGGTTGCCATAGGAATAATGGTTAAAGGGTCTGGAAGTTTGGAGATTAAGGTTCAAAAATGGGGTGATTCGGCAACAATGCACCATTCGTGCAGCTCATATTCTACGCAGTGGTTGGCGATGAGCGGATCTGCCGCGATGATGGATTTTGCGGCTGCCATAGAATCAGCCTGAAAGATGAGCATACCGCCGCCGCGTTCTTGCCAGTATCCGCTGCGAGCGCGATGCCCGTTTTCGATCAAGCTGTTAACGTAGTCAACATGAGCGGCTACAAACTGATCGAATCTAGGCTTGTTTACAATCCCTCTTTCAATTTTGACGAACCACTTAGTCATGTTGCGCTTGGTTTTGTACCGTACCTGTACGTTTTTCCTGTACGTTCATAGCTTTGTTAGTCTAGCTATTAAATAATTATTTCTAACAGCTTTCTTTTTGGACAGCTTCTACTGAGCAGTTTTATCTTTTTAGACCTGTAAGACTCCTACCAGATTATTCTATGGACAATCCAAAATCTGTGGAACTTAACGAAAAATCTGCAAGACGGCGGTTCTTTGTGGCGCTGCTACCGCCGTCTGATGTTCAGCTGAGGGTCAATGGGGTGAAGGAGATGATGCGCGATCGCTTCAATTCAAAAGCCGCCTTCCGTTCACCGCCTCATATTACGCTACATGCCCCTTTCGAATGGCCCATATCGGCCGTAGACCGCTTACAAGATTCACTCAGCAAGTTTGCTTATGCCCAACCACCTATCTCTATCTCGCTTGACGGATTCAACGCATTTTCGCCTCACGTTATTTATATTGATGTCGTCAAAAGCGCTGGTCTGATGACGCTTCAACCTAAGTTGCTAACCCACCTTGAAGCAGATATTGCTCTAGTGAGTCAGCAAGAACGCAAGCGGGCTTACGTGCCCCATCTCACCGTAGCCTTTCGCGATCTTAAGCCAAATATGTTTCGTAAAGCTTGGGCCGAGTTTCAGCACCAAGAGTTCCATGCTGACTTTACCGCTAGCCGTCTAAGCCTGTTAATTCATCATGGCAACCTTTGGACCGTTAAAGAAAATTACGAATTCATAGGTGCTAAAGCTTCTATCTAGACGCTTTTTGCGAAACACGCTTTTTGTGAAACATTAGTTTTGAGTAATCTCGCACTATCGGTAGAGACAAGACACACCTGGCGAAAGAAGAGACCCTTTCCGTATAAATCTTAAACTAGGAGGTGGATTAGATAAAAGTTTAGGAGTTACCTATGGCTGAGAAGCAAAACGAAGATATTAAATTGGATGCAGAACCTGGTAAAGGTGCTGCGGGCAATCAGCAAGCTGTACAGGTCGCTCAAGCCGTTGGCAAGGCTGTTCAGCCACCAGGCACAAAAGAGATGCAGGGCGGAAACCCTGAGCAGGCCGCTAGCGATATAGATACGGCTGAGGCGAGCGAGTCTGATACTGATATGAGTACTACCGATGGCTATGTCGTAGATGATTCTGGCCGCTTGAACAATTTTGCTGTCGAGCCTGAGATGTACGTCGAAGAAAAGTAGTTTTTTGACTGCGTAATTTTTTAGAGTATCAGGAAGCCTTAGGGAGAACTTAGGGAGGTGCAAATAAATAGAGTACCTTCTATAAAGGAACAACCGTGATGTCCCACTTGGGTAATTGTTCAGAGCGCTGCCATTGTCGTTGGTAAGGTTCGAGATCATCTTTAGAGACCTTTA
>Ga0209194_1000951_pt1 | contig 19973 bp, 17 predicted proteins | sample COGITO_mtgs_1004_FD_184787 | JGI IMG/M metagenome (GOLD analysis project Ga0209194, IMG submission 184787) | Pelagic marine microbial communities from North Sea - COGITO_mtgs_100413 (SPAdes) (version 2) | ecosystem: Environmental > Aquatic > Marine > Epipelagic ...
GTAGACGATGGCGGTGCGATTCTGGTTTTGACGGCCTGTAGCCATGACTTATGCTCTTCGTGAGGAATGCTCAAGTTTAGGACAATTGCTGGCCGCTGGCACTAGGCACTATTTTTAGATCTACGTGATCTCCATTTCTAATATTTTGTTTGCGGCATGGAAAGATAGACGCCAAATTAAGAAAAGTTAGTTTGATATAACTTGGGGGAAAAATTTGTTATCTGAGTAAATTAACGAACTACGGAGGCTTTGGCTTTTTCGATAGGTCATCACCACGAATACAAGTTGCCACGTTCTCTTGACACAGAATAACTAATAGGTTGTGATGATGTATGTCGTACGTTTTTTCCTCACTACTGCCCACACAAGAGATCAGCGTTTTCTATGACGATGCTCATCGTAATGACTATAGCCAGAGTACGATGATTGCTTGTCTTCGCTCAAAATCGTTATTAACTGCTAGAAATATACCTATACAAATTTTTCTTAAATTCACTATTACGACATAGCAGCTTAAAAGATGAAAAGAGCTTTGGTTACGTTAGCGATTGGAACGAAATATCGTCGCCGCTTTGAAAAGCTGTGCTACAAGTCTTGGCGTGCATACGCGGAAAAATACAATCTGGATTTGGTAGTTATAACAGAAGTCTTAGACGAGAGTGAAAGGGCAAACAATCGGAGTCCAGCTTGGCAGAAGTGTTTGATATTGTCACAAACACAAGTAAAAAAATACGATCAGGTTGCGTGGGTTGATTCTGACATCTTAATTAATCCTACGAGTCCTAACCTTTTTAACGGTGTTCATATAGAAGCCATAGGAGCTGTCGACGCATACGCGACACCTAACAAGGAAGATCATTTGCTTGGATTGGAACGGCTATACGACTATTGGGAAAAAACTGGAATTGAGTTTGTTAGAAACGTTTCTGCGGCGGATTATCACAAACAGTTTGGGCTGTACAGTGATCATTCTTCAGTCGTTCAGACAGGTGTTATTGTTTTATCTCCAGGCAACCACCGCGAGGTCTTAGAGCACGTCTATGATAAATACGACGACAAAGGCGGAGCCCATTGGAATTATGAAATGAGACCACTGAGCTACGAAATTCTAAATAGAAGTGTTGTCCATTGGCTAAATCCAAAGTTCAACATGCCTTGGCCATACGTCAAGCAATTCCTCTATCCGTTTCTAAATAAAGGCCGTGTATTTGAAAAAGTCTTAAATAGATATGGACTAGTATTCAAAACTCCACTCAAGGTAAAGTGTGCCACAACGGCTTTCCTAAACAATTACTTTCTTCATTTTGCAGGTAGTGCTGCAGAGATGCACTATGTTAATCAACATATCACATCCATCTTCAGTATCTAAATTTCTTTCTCCACAAGCTGTACATATTTTTCTCAGTACTATCTTTTTACACTTCTGTTACAAGCAGTGACATATAGAAATCGCTTTCAAACCACCTTCACAGAATGAAATTGCTGTACACCCTTACTAGCTATCCACCTGCCGTAGGCGGTGCTCAAACTCATCAGCACTTTCTAGCACAGCAAATGCAGAAATCTCATGATGTGGACGTGATAAGCCAATGGGACCACAATCGGGCTGATTGGCTTTTAGGTACAACTTTGAATGCACCCCAGCATAAAAAGGCTTATACAGTTGACGGTATTTCTGTAGAGCGTATTGGCATATCGCTGCATGAAAAGCTTCAAATGAGTCCTTTTGTGCCAACGTATTATCCGCTGATGGGACTCTCTTTGCCCACTATCTCGAATATTTTAGCAAAGCATCTAACAGCCAAAGCCAGTGAAGCCAGCCTGATTCACAACGTTAGGATTGGACGAGAGGGCCTGTCTTTCGCATCATTACAGACGGCGCGTCAGTACAAAATTCCATTTATTTTGACACCGGTTCATCATCCTCGCTGGGTCGGTTGGCGGTATAAACAGTTCCTAAATTTGTACCGTCAAGCAGATGGGCTCTTTGCACTTACCCAATCTGAAAAGAAAATCCTAATTGATCTAGGCGTAAAATCTGAGAGAATACACGTTATTGGCCACGGCCCTGTAGTGGCAAGTACGCAGGACTCTCAGTCTTTTCGGCTCAAACATAAAATAGCAGATCCTATTGTTCTATTTCTAGGACAACACTATGAATATAAGGGATATCGTTGCCTCTTAGACGCGACTAAACTCGTCTGGCAAAAACACCCTGATACGCACTTTGTGTTTGTTGGCCCTTCTGTCCGGGATTCAAACAAAGCCTTCGATCTTTATAAAGACTCTCGGATTCATCGGTTAGGCAAGGTGAGCTTTCAAGAAAAAACTGATGCGCTAGCAGCCTGTACGCTGCTTTGCGTGCCGTCTAGCCAAGAGAGCTTTGGTGGGGTTTACACCGAGGCGTGGATGTTTGAAAAACCTGTGATTGGATATGATATTCCAGCGATCGCAGAAGTGATAGACGACGAAGTAAACGGTTTTTTGGTTCAGCAGCAGCCTAAGATGATCGCTCAGCGAATCTTGGATCTTTTGGACGATCCTGCCGCAGCGCGCGCTATGGGGGAAAGCGGCAAAGAAAAAGTTGCTCAGAACTATACATGGCCTGCGATCGCACAAAAAGCAACGGCTGCATACAACAAAACGATAGCAGGCTCCGCCACACACTAGCCTACCCTGCTAGCCGTCTTGCTATTCACTAAAATCACCTTCATAGATACAGACATTTATGGGCAACATAGTATAGCAACAGAACCCAATACTATCTGAGTAAAGTGGCGTAGAACGCGCAGTTGCAAAAATGCACTCTACCGCTTTCGTCAAAAGCCTATGCAGCAACGTATTCTAGAGACATACATCAATAGAACTGATTATGTAAAAGCTTGCGATCGCATCCAAGCGCTGGCTCAGTCGCGTCAGTCTAGCTATATTGTTGCCGCGAATGTTCATGTGGTGATGTTGGCATATTGGCAGTCCGACTATAAGTACATACTGGATCGAGCAGCTTTGGTCACCCCCGATGGGATGCCTCTAGTCTGGGGTATACAGCTGCTAGGATTTACCAAACAGTCTCGCGTATATGGCCCCGATTTGATGCTGGCCTGGTGCGAGAGAGCCGCCCGAAACGGACTGCCAATATATCTGTATGGTGGGACTGCTAACACGTTAGAAAGCCTTTCAAAAAAATTGCAGAACAAATTTCCAGCATTGCAAATAGCGGGAATGCATTCACCGCCTTTTCGCCCCTTAACTCTAAAGGAAGAAGCCGCAGATGCCGATAGAATAAACCGCTCAAAGGCGGCTGTTGTCTTGGTGGGTCTCGGCTGTCCAAAACAGGAGCAGTGGATGTATAGACAGTTTGGGCAAATTGACGCTGTTATGATTGGGGTAGGCGCAGCTTTCCGGTTCTGTAGCGGTGAGGTTGACCAAGCGCCTCGGTGGATAATGAAAATGGGATTAGAATGGGCCTTTCGGCTGATCAAAGAGCCCAGAAGGCTTTGGCAGCGATATGTTCTGACGAATCCAGCTTTTGTCGTTTTGTTCTTGCTTCAGCTCATAGAACAGTATTTAAGCAGCTTGCTTAAGTTTGCAACCAGACCGCTTACCCGCATCTAACAGCTGAATCCATGAAGATAAAGGCTGCTCTATACCAATCGCTCCGCCATCAGTCGCTCCATCATCAGCCGCTCCGTCACCAGCCGCTCCGTTATCAATTGCTCCATCGAACTAACGATATCAGAGCGGCAAGACAGTTCTCTTCTCGATCTCTTTTTTCTGAGATTAAAATGCGATCTGTCGGCTTGGTCCTCAGCGATATATTTGCCCTTAGCAGCTCGTGGTGGTTAGCGCGATCGCTTAACCAGTTCTATTCCCCTATCCCAGAGCAGATGATCTGGTGGACCTGGCTAGGTTTGCCGAGCCTATTTTGGCTGCTTATTACCATAACGGTTGGGCTTTTTGCCTACTTTGGCCTTTACCGTCAGACTCACCGCACAAAAAACTATGCCACGGCAGGTCAATTAGTCAGCCAGGTGTATTTATGCTTTCTTGTGCTCAGCTATTTTTATGACCCCCACGTAGACTTGCCGCGATCGCTCTTTTTCACAGCTTGGTTTAGCAGCGTGGCATTTGTTGTATTTTCCCGAATCGTCACAAACGTTCTGCTATATCACTACGAATACCAAAGAAACAAGGTATCCATATTTATCGTGGCTGATGCCAGCCGATTGAGGTCGCTGTCTCAGCTATTAGAAAAAAGATCCCTTTGCCAGGTTGTGGGCGTTGCGATCGCAGCCACTGCAAACTCTGAAGCTACCTTCAATCACATTGTTCAGGCAAATCCTCACGAAGTTTTTGCAGAGAATATTCCTGACGTAGAGCTGTCATCCAGTCTATTTTGGCGCTTGCGTAGCGTCGGTATTCCCATGCGGCTACTGCCTTCTAGCCGAGATATGATTTACCGCCGAGGCATTCCTGAAGTTTTTTCCTCCTTACCTACGTTAAGAGTCGAGCCCTCATTTCTTCCTGGGTGGGATTACCGCATCAAGCGCACGCTAGATCTGTTCGTCTCTAGCGTGGGTTTAGCTGCTTGCTTACCTCTATTTGCCGGAATCGCAATCGTGATAAAAGCCACGTCCCCAGGCCCTATTTTTTTTAGGCAAGAACGAGTTGGCCTACATGGCAAAGTTTTTCAAGTCTGGAAATTTCGCACGATGGTTGCTAACGCGCCGTCTCTTCAGCAGCAGCTTGAATCAAAAAATCAGAACAACGTTCTTTTCAAGGTCAGAAACGATCCGCGCATTATTTCAGTGGGTCATTTCTTGCGAAAAACTAGCCTGGACGAACTGCCACAGCTGTTTAACGTTTTGCTGGGCGAAATGAGCCTAGTTGGCCCGCGTCCTCTGCCACTTAGAGACACCGCTAAGTTCAAACCTTGGCACCACATTCGCCATCAGGTTCTTCCTGGTATTACCGGCCTATGGCAAATTTCAGGCCGTTCAAATATTGAAGACTTTGACGATGCCGCCAGGCTAGATTTGCACTACATCGATAACTGGTCGATTGCTTTGGATCTCGAAATATTGCTCGAAACAATCAAAATAGTTTGTTTGGGGAAAGGGGCATACTAGCCCATACCCAAGCCTACTAACCAAATGGAAGCGACCGATTATCCAGCATTTGACAAGACAAACCTGACAGCTACGACACACCAGCCGTCTAGCCAGTGGCCCAGTCAGTGGGTAGGAGCCAGTGGCTTTTTGCTACTAATGGTGTTCACCTGGCTGCCTGGCAGCTACAGCCTAATGGTGGGCTGGCCCTATGTCTTGGTATGGCAGGGTGCCTTTTTTATCCTGAGCATTTACCTATTTAGGCTATGTCGCCAGTTCAGCGTCCCCATGACCAGACTTGGACATGGTTTAGATGCGCCGATAGCCCTGATCGTTTTTGCCATGACCCTTTCAACCGCTATGGCTCAGTTTAAAGCTGTAGCCGGTTGGAACTTGCTATTGGTCATTCACTACATCATTTGCCTTTACTTTTTAGTGAACTGGATGAGGGCTGGAAGGCTCACTCAGATAAACCTATGGGGCATTGTCGCTGTTACAGGAACCGTTACTAGCCTTATCAGCATAGCGATGTGGCGACCGAATCCTCGCATGTGGCTCTCTCAAGATTTTAATGACGCTATTCGCAATGCCAATCCTTTAGGTCATCACAATTTTGTCGGTGGCTATGCCCTGCTGTTGCTGCCTTTGGTGTTCGGGTTTGCGCTATCTAAAAAGCGCTGGGTAAGATGGGGTCTGCTTTTTGCCGCCGGAATAACAGCGCTTGCTGTTTATGCAAGTGGCTCTCGGGGCGCTTTGTTGGGGTTTTTGGGGCTAGTGGTGGTCACTGTTGTGGCTGGCGTTTGGGCAAGTAAGGGGCGATCGCGTCAACGCTGGCTCATAGCAGGCGTTCTTCTCTTACTGCTGGCTTCATTGGCCTTTATCAGCAACCCCCGCACCAGAACCATGCTTTCAACCACGCCCTCTGCTGGTGATGAGCGCGTTTCTGTTTCTTCCTTGCAAGACGGTCCGGTTAAAGACCGCTTGTTTATGCTCAGCACGGCATCAAATATCTTGAAGGAACATCCGATTCTAGGCGTGGGGCCTGGTAATTTATCCAGGGTATACAACCTGTACCGCCCAATAGAGGCAGGATCGGGGCTAAATCTGGTGCAGCAGCTACACAATACACCGGCTCAAATACTGGCAGAGCTGGGGGGGTTAGGGTTTCTCTCTTATGTTGTTCTACTCTTGGTGTTAGCAAGACTCTGTATCACGATTTATCGATCTGCTGCTGATGGTCTGCCTGCTGATGATCTGCCTGCTGATGATCTGCCTGCCGATTCGTCTGCTGGCAACGCTGAGCGTCTGTTGCTGTTTAGCCTCTGTGCTAGCTGGTTTGGCTATGGCGTATCGAGTTTTACAGACTACCAGCTAGAAAATATCGGGATTTCTAGCACGCTGGTCGCAACGGCTGCGCTACTGGTGAGCCTGGCTGACAGGCAAATAGAAGGCCAGAGAGAAGGCCAGATGAAAGATCAGGTAAAAAAGGAGAGTCGGTTTAGGCTATCTAATAAGCTGCGACGTGTTGTAAGTCTGTGTCTACTTGCCCTTCTATGCGTCAGCCTACAGCTATGGGTAAGGGTAGATCTAGGATTCTATATGGCCTATCAGGCGGTTCAAGACATTGCTATCAAAGACTTTGTGGCGGCTGATGACAAGCTGCTGAAGGCCAGTACAATCGTTGCCTGGGATCCTACCTATGCTGCTTTGGCCGCAGAAGGGGTGATTGCGCTTTCAAAGACGACTTCTATGGAGAGCGATCGCGCAGAGTTAACTGCGATCGCAGCTGACTACATGCAAGCCGCCGTCACCGCCGCGCCCAACGATCCTTGGTTCAATCAAAACTCAGCCGTCCTCCTCTTAGACAAAGACCCTGCGCTAGCAGAAAACTATGCAAAACAGGCTGTTAGGCTTTTTCCGCGCAGCCCCCACAGCTATACCTATTACACGCTCGGCGTCACCTACTTAGAGCAGGGCAAAACTCAAGCGGCAGCTCATGCTTTTGTATTAGAAGCGTTAGCTAATCCTCAATCTCTAACGTCGGATGTGTGGGAGCGCGAATCATTTTTGCCCATCAAAGAACAGGTGATTGATGAAACACTCAATAGCTACCGACAAGTTCTCTCTCAAACCCAAGAAAACTCAATTCAATATCAGTGGCTAAAAGAACAGATTGCCATTATCTCTTGGTGGTATGGAAAAAGCGTTGACCCTCAAACGCTAGACGACTTAAGACCGCTCGTTCACGCCCTGCTGATTTCAGACGACAATCCCCAAAAGTCTATTGAGCTAGTAGAACAGCACATCCTAGAAAAGGGTCAAGAGCAGGATGATTCTGCTGATATTCAGTTGCTTCTAGCTCGACTAGATCCCGAAAAAAATCTGACGCAGATATTAGCGGAATTAGACGGAACTCCTGAAGAAGAAGCTACCCTGACAGAAAGCCTTTTGAGCGATCAGTCTACTCGGCTTTGGTTTAGAGATGTCGTTGGAAAAGATAGCGGCCAAATACGATTTGGAACGGCGTTTGCCTACCGAAATTTAGCAGCCAACGCCATGCGGCTGATTCTATATCCTGGAGATGTGAACATTGCGGTGCTGCCGTCTTCTATCGGGTTTTTTGCAGTGCCCCCTAGAGAGTATCCTCAGCTAGATGGGCATATACAAAAGCTACGCGGCGAAAACCTGGGAATATAGCGGCTCAATTAGATGATTGTGCTATCTGTTTGGCTTGGACCGCTCTATTGGTCTGGACCGCTCTATTGGTCTGGACCGCTCTATTGGTCTGGACCGCTCTGTTGGACGCCTGCCTCAGAATAATTGGTAAACTGTAAGCACAGAATATGGAGGTTGAAGACTATGCTTCAAAACGCCTTGATTATTAGCATCTCTCCTAACGTTATGAGTGGAACTCCCGTCTTTACAGGTACTAGAGTTCCTATCCAAACGCTGCTGGACTATCTTAAGGCGGGAGAATCCATAGATGATTTCTTAGATGGATTTCCAACTGTGACCAGAGCGCAAGTCATCGCTTTGCTTGAAGAGGCCGGGAAGCAAGTTATGAGTCTAGTGGCGTAGCATGAGACTTTTGTTGGACGAATGTATTGATCGCAGGTTTGCGAGAGAGTTCGTTGGCTATGAGGTTAAAACGGTTCCCCAGATGGGGGATGGGCAGGCGTAAAAAATGGTCAGCTTCTCGCGCTTGCAGAAGCAGAGTTTGATATTTTCATAACAGTTGATCGCAACTTAGCGTTTCAGCAAAACCTGCCCCAGTTTGATATTGCGGTAATTGTTTTGCAAGCACCCTCTAATCGTTTGGCAGATCTGAAACCTCTAGCACCAGAGATTTTAGCTATTTCAGCCACTGTAGCTAAAGGACAGGCTATAGCTATCGGCGAGTGAAAGTGGTGGTCAGCTCTCGTCAATTACCGCGTCGCGATCTAGCAGCAGCAGATTGCGTAGCTGATCGGTATCTAGCTCTGTTAGCCACTGCTCGCCCGCTCCTACAACCTGCTCTGCCAGCGCCTTTTTACTGTTGATCATCTCGTTAATTCGCTCCTCTAACGTGCCTGTACACACAAACTTGTGCACCTGCACATTCTTTTGCTGACCAATCCGAAAGGCTCTATCCGTTGCCTGATTTTCAACTGCCGGGTTCCACCAGCGATCAAAGTGAAAGACATGATTGGCACGGGTTAGGTTGAGGCCCACGCCACCGGCCTTGAGCGAAAGAATGAAAATTTTAGGGCCCGCCGGATCGAGCTGGAAGCGGTCAACCATCTCTTCTCTTTTGTTTTGCGGCGTGCTGCCATACAAGAACATTGTCTTTGCGCCTAGACGGTGTTCTATGTGGCTGCCAAGCAGCTTGCCCCACTCGGCAAACTGGGTGAAAATCAAAGCGCGATCGCCTTCTGCCATCACTTCTTCTAACATTTCATCTAGCCGCTGCAATTTACCTGAGCGCCGCGCTTTGCCCAGGCTGTCCTGTTTTAAAAACTGCGCCGGATGATTGCAAATTTGCTTTAGCTTCACCAGCAGGCCCAAAATCATGCCGCGCCGCTGAACCCCTGTGGCCTCGTCAATTTCACCTAGCGTGTTGTCCACCAGCTTTTGATAGAGCCGTGCCTGCTCTGAAGAGAGGCCGCAAAAAACGGTCATCTCTTGCTTTTCGGGCAGGTCTTGGATGATGCTGCGGTCGGTTTTAAGGCGGCGAAGAATGAAGGGCTGCACGAGCGATCGCAATGTCTTAAGCGAATCCGTATCACCGTATTTTTCAATTGGCGTCGCAAACCGCCTTTTAAAGAAGTTGAGCGGCCCTAAATAGCCCGGATTGAGAAAATCCATAATCGCCCACAGCTCAGAGAGCCGGTTCTCTACAGGCGTACCCGTTAGGGCAATGCGAAACTCGCTTTCAATTTCACGCACCGCTAGCGACTGCTTCGCTGATGGGTTCTTAATATTTTGCGCTTCATCAAGCACCATGCCGCGCCACTCAATCCGCTTGAGATCCTTTAAATCGCGCTGCACTAGCGTATAGCTCGTAATCACCAAATCCAGCTTTTCAACCGCCTTCACCAGCGCCGATCCCTTTGGCCGCTTATCACCGTGATATACCAGCGTCGCCACCTGATTAGGCGCAAACTTACTCACCTCTCGCTGCCAGTTCGACAGCACCGAGGTCGGACACACCAGCAGCACCGGCCCACCTAGCGCCTTCTCCTGCTTTAGATACAGCAAAAAGGCAATTAGCTGCACGGTTTTGCCCAGGCCCATATCGTCCGCTAGGCACGCGCCCAATCCCCACTGCTCTAAGAAAGAGAGCCAGGAAACGCCTTTGGCCTGATACGGACGAAGCGCCCCAACGAACCCCTCTGGCTCGCTCATTTCCGCTAGGCTCTGGTTGCCCGTCGTCATTGTGGTAATCAGCTCATCGAGCTTACCCGACGCGTCAAATTTCACCACCGGCAGCTTGTCAATCAGCTGATTATCGCCCGTGCTAATGCGCAGGGCTTCTTCTACAGAGAGCTTGGTTTGCCCTTTGCGCTTTTCAAAAAACTCCTTGGCTGCCCGCACATCTTGCGGACGCAGCTCAATCCACTGACCGTTGATTTCAACTAATGGCGTTCCCTGCGTAATCAGCTCGTCAAATTCTGCTTTGGTCAGCACCTGCCCGCCAACCGATAAATCCCACTTAAAGTTCAGCAGGCTTTGCAGACCCAATCGCTGTGTTTTTGGCGGCGCGGTCGCGCTAATTTGCAGACCCAATCGGCTAGCGCCCACTTTGTTTGGATCAACTAAGTTATCTGGCAAAATTACGCCAAAGCCGCTGTCTTGTAGCCGCCATGCCGACATTTTTAAAAATTGAAACGCCTCAATCGGGCCCAACACACATTCGGTTGGGCTTTGCTCAATCAGGGTTTGTTTAATCGGCTCATACAGGCGAGTGGCCCGTCCTAAACCGGCTAGCAGCGCTTCTTGAGGGGTTTCGATGGTTCTGTTTTGATAGGTTAGCTCGTCGGTCGGATGCTGCCAAATTAGGTCCGCCTCTACCCGGTAGTCGCCGTCGTCAATGGCCTGCAAGCCGTAGTGCAAAGTCCAGTCTTGGGTGCCAGACTGCGGCGGCACTAGGGTAAAGCAGGTGCGGAAGCCTTCAACTGTATCGGCCAGGTTTTGCAGTGGCGCGGTCCAGGTATTAATCGCATCGTTGAGGCGAACCACGCCAACGGGCGTACTCTCAAAGTGTGGATCAAGTTCGCCCAAAGCGTCGAGCCATTCGCGCAGCGGCAGGTCTTTGCTGAGCGGCGCGGCTGCGGGAATTTGGCTGGCCGCCGCAGTGCTGCGGACCTGGGCGTCTACCAGGGTTTCGAGAAAGTTGCGAACAAGACTGCTAGCGCCGGTGGGCAAATCTACCGGCAGATCTACTTTTAGCGGGGAGGCTTTTTTGGTGACAGGGGCCGGGTAGCTGCGGCAAATGAGGGGGAGGCGATCGCAAAAATCTTTTAGCCGCGCCTGATCGGTTGCGCTGTCCAGCAAAAGCTGCCACTGGGCGATTGCCCCCTTTTTATCACCGCTCACTACGGGCACAAACTTACCGCGTGCCAGCAAATCTAAACACCACCGGGTCAAATGCGACCAATAGCGTAAGTCATCACCGACAAAATTACTGGCCTCTGAGCGGCCCAACGGTAGCGCACTCAAAAACTTCATCGTTGCGATCGCATCAAGCGCCGCCCCAGACACCTGCCACGGATAGAGTAAAACCGACGATAGCCCCTCCGTGTCAGCCGATAGCGTCGGTAGAATTCCCGCTTCATCAAGCTTGCTAGGCAGCACTATCCCTCTCGACTGCCAGCTTTTTGGCTGCCGAGCGCTTTTAGTACTAGACTTAGCTGCATTTTTTGAGCCCGTTCCCTTTGAGCCCGTTCCTTTTACGCCTGTCCCTTTCTCGCCCGCACTTTTCGAGCGACTGCTTTTCGCCTGCACAACTGTCTGCATCCACGACAGATCTAGCTCACTGCCTTTTTGAAAGCTCGCAGCTAGCGCCGCTTGACTTAGCTGATAGGGCTGTTTCGCAAGCGTTGGCAGCTCTGAGGTCGCCAATAAATCTTCAACTGCCACTGGCTGAGCTTTTTGCCAAGTTTCCCCCCACAGAAAAAACCGCTGAAGATCGGGTAACCAGTTTCCGTGTAAAGTCGCCATGGGAACAGATAGCTCAACAAATAGGCTCAACAAATAGGCTCAGGCAGGCGCAGCGCCGATAGCGATATCCACCGCGCCCGCTACAATTCTAAGGATTAATGACCGAGGCAATTCTAAAGATCGGCGCTGAAGCTAAAATCTAGCGCCTAAATCCAGCCATTCGATCCATTCGATCCAAAATCTCAACAAACAAAAACTTAGCAAACCAAAAGACTCAGCAAGCTAAAAGACCCAGTGCCCGCTACGATTCAAACTGCTCGTAGGCCGCCACGATGCGCTGCACCAGCGCGTGACGCACCACGTCAGCCTTCGTTAGCTGGCAAAACTCAATGCCTTCCACCTTGGCCAAGATTCTAGTCGCCTTCGCCAGCCCAGACTCTTGGTAGCTGGGCAGGTCAGTTTGGGTCACATCGCCCGTCACCACCATGCGCGAGTTAAAGCCTAAGCGCGTTAGCACCATCTTCATCTGCGCAGGCGTTGTATTTTGGGCCTCATCCAAAATCACAAAGGCATTGCTGAGCGTACGGCCTCGCATATAGGCCAGCGGCGCAACCTCAATAATGCCACGCTCCATCAGGTGAGGAATGCGCTCTGGATCGAGCAGCTCGTGCAGGGCGTCATACAGCGGGCGCAGATAGGGATTTACCTTTTCCTGCAAGTCCCCAGGCAGAAAGCCTAAGCGCTCACCGGCTTCAACGGCTGGCCGGGTTAAAATTAGGCGCTCATATTCCTCGTTCATGACCGCCTTTACCGCGACCATTGCTGCTAAAAACGTTTTGCCGGTTCCGGCTGGCCCGGTGCAAAAGGTTAGATCGCTGGTGCGCAGCGCGTTAATGTACTGCTGCTGACGAAAGGTTTTGGCCCGGATGACCTGCCCCCGCCGGGTTTTGGCCACCACGTCTTTTTGAATTGCCTGCAGTTCGTCTTCACGGTGAGTATCGAGTGCGTGAATGGCTGTTAATACATCGGTGATGGCGATCGCCTGCCCTTGGCTCCAAGTAGGCTCTAGCGTTTCTACAATTTTCCGAACCCGCGTCACCTGAGTGTCGGTTCCAGCAATGCTTAGCTCACTTCCGCGCAAAACCACGGTCGCGCCCGTTTGTTTGGCAATGCGTTTGATATTTTCTTCGTGAGGTCCGGCTAGCGCGATCGCATTCTCAGGACTCATCAAGCCAAGCTTGTAAGGATTTCCCATGCAGCTATAAATAAAGTGAGTAAAAAATAAAGTGAGCAAAAAACAAAAAGGATGCGATCGCCCATCGGCTCGCACCCCCTTAATCTAACGCTTTTCGTCAGTCTTTCAATCGCCTCAGACGCTTTATTCTGTCTAGCTAGATCGTTCTAGCCAGATCGCTCTGGCCAGTATCATTCTGGCCAAATTGTCTTGGTCAGAACTCAAACCAGACCGCGCTAGTCAGCTTTGGGCTTTTTCTTTGGCGGTGCAGGATTAGTGCTAGCACGCGGAGGTCTTCTATCACCCCCGCGTCCGCGTCCGCCAGACGAACGTCCGCGTCCGCCCCCCCGTTCACCCGAGGAGCGTCCAGAATCGCCGTCCTCAGACTTTTCGGGCTGCGGCTCGCCAAATACATTGAGGTTCACCGTTTTTTCGTGAAGCTTGCCAGCAGCCATAACTGCCTGCCGAATGGCCTTAATATTTCGTCCACCGCGACCAAACACCCGGCCCTTATCCTCCTCCTCATTAAACGCTGCCCTCAGCCAGAGCTTTTTCCCGCCTGCCAAAGACTCAGAATGAAACTTTAGCTCTTCAGGTTTATCGAGGAACGGCTCCATCAAAAAACGCGCTAGTGCTTCGTAATCAGCCATAGTTTAAGGATTTTTGGGTTTAACGGTCTTATTTAACGGTCTCGAGGGGCAAAAGGTTTTGAGTGCTAGGCCTTGAGCTGTTCGTATACGTTCGCTTTTTTCAGCAGGTTTTCTACCGTTCTCGTTGGCTGAGCCCCTTCCTTGAGCCACTTAACGATGGCAGGCACTTCCAAACGGGTTTCATCCGTTCTGGGGTTATAAAACCCTAGCTCTTCTAAAGGACGTCCGTCGCGGCGGGTCTGAGAGCGCATAGCGACAATACGATAGCTAACTTCGCGCTTTTTGCCGTAGCGCTTGAGGCGAATCTTGATCATGAGCAGTTTGATGACGGCTAAGCCGAACAGATAGTTTTAAAAATTACAGACGAATGAAAACATCCGAAGTTAGAGCATTTGATTTTAACACTCACCGCGAGCGACAGGCAAAGCGATCGCCTAGCCACTCTCATAAAAGTGATTTTCTAAGCCGGTTTACCTGAGCCTTGGCCTCTTGTTCTCAGCAAACGAACTAATCTTCGTGATCTTCAAAAGGATCGCTAAGCTGCTTGGCTGGTGGGCCAAAGGCGGTATATACCGCAAACAGGGTGAAGCCGCCGACAATCGCTGCAACTGAAACAATAAGAACTGTTGCAGAATCTAAGTTTTCCATTTAGCTTTTTCCGTGATTTCCTCTATGATATTACAGAATATAAAGTAAAGTTTACCTCTGGTCTCCTCATGGCACAGCAAACAAAACTGGGCAACCTTTTAAAACCCCTGAACTCTGAGTACGGAAAGGTGTCCCCCGGCTGGGGAACGACGCCAGTGATGGGCGTCTTTATGGTTCTCTTCCTTGTGTTTTTGCTGATTATCCTCCAGCTGTATAACTCCTCTCTCATCATTGAAAATGTAGATGTGGACTGGAGAAGCCTGGGTGGCTAAGCCGAGAAATCTAAAACTAGTCTAAACCTAGACAGAAACTAGATATCTAGATATGAAGTGGGCCAAAGTGAAGGCTTTGAGCGTTCTGAGGCTAGTTCTGATAAAAGGCAGGTGTATTTTGCACCTGCCTTTATACTGTTAAGCAACGTTGCTAGATAGACAAAAAATGAACATCTTTGGAATTGGCCTGCCTGAGATGGGCCTGATTATGATTGTGGCCTTGCTGGTGTTTGGTCCTAAAAAGCTGCCAGAAATTGGCCGCAGCTTGGGAAAAGCTATGAAAGGCTTTCAAGACGCCTCGAAAGAATTTGAAACTGAGTTTAAGAAAGAGGCCGATCGGCTAGAGAAAACGGTGGCTGAGCCGATGAAGGCGACGTTGGAAAAGCCACGGGCGATCGCACCTGACAAAGTCAGCACGGCCAGCGAGCCCACAGAAGCCGAGATAGTTGCAGAGAACGCCGCAGAAAAGGCCGCAGAGCCTGTTTCGGAAACTGCCACAGAGGAAACTGCCACAGAGAACGTCTCAGAAACGACTCCAAAAACTGCTGAAGCACCAGAAATGGCGGATAAAACACAGTCAGTCTAGCGAAAAAGATCAGCTTAGCGAAAACGATGGTAGGGAATTCCCCAACGGCAGCACCGCAAACACTTCCCCTCTTGCCCAGGCTCATTGTTGGCCTCGGCAACCCAGGGCAAAAATACGACCGCACTCGTCACAATATTGGCTTTGAAATCATCGACGCGCTGGCCAAAAGCTTTCCCGACGTTTCGCTTGTGGTCAACAAGCGCTTTCAGGGCGAAACCGGCGAGTTTCGCAACGCCAAAGAGCGCACGGTGCTGCTTAAGCCTACAACCTATATGAACAAGTCTGGGCAGTCTATACGAGCTGTTTTGGACTGGTACAAGCTAGAACCGTCTGCCGTACTGGTTGTTTACGACGATATGGATTTGCCCACTGGTAAGCTGCGGATGCGGCTATCTGGTGGCGCAGGCGGTCACAATGGCATGAAGTCGATCATTGCGCACCTGGGCACCAAAGAATTTCCGCGCCTGCGGGTGGGTGTGGGTAGCGCAGATAAAAGCAGCGATCCAGACGGCGCAGTCGTTTCGCACGTACTCGGTCGCTTTTCCCCAGAAGATCGAAAAATTGTAGATGCCGTTATTCCGATGGCGGTTGATGCGATTGACTTGAGCCTGCGTAAAGGCGTAGAGCGTTCGATGAACCTTTACAACGGCAGAGAAGCGGAGATCTGAAAAGAAGCGGAGATCTGAAAAAAGCGAAGATCTAAGAAGCTACATGCGGCTGAGCGGCTTCTATGTCATCGGCTTTTTTTGCGTAAAAAGAAAGTCCAACGCGATAGATATGCTCAACGACATTAGAGTTTTCGATCTGTCTCAAAATTGAAAGGTCAAATAGGTATGACAGCAGCAAGGCGTCAATATCAGTTTCAATAGTTTTAATATTAGTCAAGACAAGATACGGTAGGTCAGATTTTCATCTGTCAGTGCCAGATCGATATTGGAGCCAAGACGGAAATTTCCTTTGGCTCTAGAGCCGTAGAGAATGGCCAACTCTACCTCAAGGGGTCTGTAAGACTACGCCGTGAAAAAATCTACGAGCGATCGCACACATTCTTCCGGCGCTTCCTCTGGTACAAAATGCCCGCACGGCAAAGCCTCTCCCTGTACGTCACTCGCATGGTCTTGCCAAACAGCGCGCACATCATAGTTCTTTTCCATCGCGCCTTTTGCCCCCCAAAGCACCAGCAGCGGGCAGTCTATTTTCTGATGTAAATCTGCCTCATCGTGCACCAAATCGATACTGGCCGCCGCCCGGTAGTCTTCGCAGGTGCCATGAATGACCTCAGTTCGGCGAAAGCAGCGCAGGTATTCAGCCATAGCAGCTGGTGAAAAGGCGTTTGGATCGGCGCTCCAGCGGTTGAGCTTGGTGGTGAGGTAGTAGTCTGGATCTTGGCCAATCAGCGTTTCAGGAAAATTATCTGGCTGGATGAGGAAAAACCAGTGCTCGTAAACAGTGGCCATCTGCTGATTGATGGTTTTGAAAATATAGCGAGTGGGGACGATATCGAGAACGGCGGCGCGGGTGACCCTTTGCGGGTGATCGAGCAAAAGCCGATGCAGGACACGGCCACCGCGATCATGTCCTGCTGACATAAATTGACTGAACCCGAGGTGAGTCATCAGATCGATTAGGTCTTGAGCGACGGTTCGTTTGGAATAGGTGAGATGCTGCGGGTCAGAAGGCGGACAGTCGCTGTCGCCATAGCCGCGTAGGTCTGGGCAAATGACGGTGAAGTGCCCAGCGAGCGCGGGGGCGACCTTGTGCCACATGGCATGAGTTTGCGGGTAGCCGTGCAATAGCAATAAGGGCGGACCGCTGCCGCCAATGCAGGTATTGAGGGTGATGGCACCCAGTGCTATCTTTTGCGTTGCGAAACCGGCAAACATAATCAAGCGCTAGAGAATAAGGTCTAGAATTACATAGAAGAAGCTGTTTATAGCTGTTCACTAGCTGTCTTGATGCAATAGGAGGTGACTGAAGTGGATACAGCAATTATTTGCCAGGGTAAACTGGTCGGTCGCGGCATTATGGCCTATGAGACGACGGAAGAAGTTGGCTCGGTAGAGCATTTGCTGGTGGACATGAAGACGGCGCAGGTGGTGGGGCTGACGTATAAAACGCCGGGATTAATTGGGCGCAAGCAATCTTTGGATTGGGCTCAGCTGGTAAAAATTGGGGGCGATCGCATTGTCATCCAAACCGAAGTTCCAGAAGCTATTGACTCCCAGCTCTCAGCGGCTCAAGACATTACTGGCTTAGAAGTCTGGACCGATGGCGGTGACCATCTCGGTCAGGTGATAGACGTTTGTTTTGATCAAAGTACGGGTCAGGTGCAGCAGTATTTGTTTGTGCTGAAAGCGGTTACTGAGCTTGAGGCCAATGATGATTGGCCAGATGACCCGCTAGATGGGCTGCTAGACGAGCAGTCAGACGAGCGATTAGACGACCCGCTAGATGAAACGCTAAATGAACGGCTAAATGCCCGGCTAGACGAGGCGCTAGACGATCAGGCGATAGTAGAGCTGTTTGGCGAAGAGACAGCCGCCGCCGAGACGGAGGCCACTAAAACGGAGGCCACTCAAAAAGTTAGCGCATACATAATTTTGCCGCAGGCGATTATTAGCGCAGGGCGCAAGCGAATTATGATTGCCGAAGAGGACGCGCAAACAGCCGCGCCTTACACTCAGCCTTTAAATCTATCATCCCCAAAAACTGCCGCTAACCGAGGGGTAGACTGGCGACCTGACAGGCTAGGCGAACAGCTGCCTGAGATACCGACAGACTTCAACGATCTGCTACAAAAAGGACAGTCGCTAGTCGGGCAAGTGGGCGATCGCGTTCGGCAAACTGCCAAGCGATTAACCGATGAGCCGCTCTCAGAGCGGGAGTTTGGCGAGGCCGGAACGCTGCCAGAAATTACTGAGCAGCTGCAAAAGAAGACAGATCGAGTCAAGCAGCAGATGCAGGCGCGATTTGAAAAGGCTCGGGAAAAGGCGCAAGATCAGCTAGAGAATAGCGGGATAGAAGAGCGCCTAGATAAGACGTTAGGGCATACCTCTTTTGGGCGATCGCTAGGCAAGCAGCTAGGGCGATTCAAGGGGTCTCAATCGCCACAGACCCCTCCTATAGAACCGATTGACGTAGAATCGTTTGAAGTTTGGGAAGACGATTGAAAGCACGTCACTAACTGTTCAAAGTCTGCTAGCGCCTGCGGCTGATTGCCTAGCGCGAAGTGAGCAAGGCAGCGGATGATGTAGGTTTCTTTAGGAATTTGATCTAGACAGCTGACGGCCTGGTCGATATCGGCCAGTGTCCCGGCTAAATTATGCAGTTGGAAGCGAAGCTGAGCGCGATCGCAATATGCCTGTCCATAGTCAGGCGATCGCGTGATCGCACCGTCAAAGTCTGCTAGCGCCTTGGCGTGCGCTCCTACTGCCGCATACAGCTTCCCTCGCTGATAAAGGGCATAAGCGGTTGGTGTAATCGTCAGCGCCGCTGTGTAGTCAGCAATTGCCGCCCTCACCTGCCCTGAGCTTGCCTGAGCTTGAGCGCGATGTCGATAAGCGGCGGCGCTGTCTGTCGGCAGCGCTGATACAAAGCCTTCAACAGTCGTCGTATGACCTAAGTTTGCAATCGCCACTCGGTTAGCATGCAATTCGGCTATGCGTGGGTTCAGGGCGATCGCTTCGTCATAATCTACTTTTGCTGCCCCCGTATCGCCCAATAGCTGACGCACATTTCCCCGATTGCTATAGGCTTCGGCAAACCCTCGGTTCAGCCGAATTGCTGCCGAAAAGTCTGTCTGAGCCTGGGCCAGATCGCCTAGCTGAAAATAGGCAACGCCGCGATGATTAAAGGCTTCGGCGCAGGTTGGAATCGCTGCGATCGCCCGGTCTAAATCTGCGATCGCTAGCTCAGGTGCGCCGCTGCGTAAGTGGGCAAAGCCTCGCCACAAATAGCCCTGCGCAAAGGTGGGATGGAGCGTCAGCGCCCGGTCAAAGTCTGCGATCGCGGCTTCACAGTCATCTCTATCTAGATGAATTAGCCCCCGACAGCCATAGCTTTGCGCTGAGCCACCAGAGCGAGCAATCCCCTGATTTAAGTCGGCGAGTGCCTGCGAGTGCTGCGCCAGCCGACGGTAGGCATTTCCTCGGTGGATATAGATTTCGGTGAGTTTGGTAATTAGCCAGCTCGCGGGGATAGCGGACGAGGTCGGCGGTTGTTGAATCAGATGCGTAAAGTCTGCGATCGCGCCTTCATAGCGCTCTAATCGGCACAGCGCGCAGCCGCGATGATACAGGCTTTGGGTCGCTGTAATCTCGATATCAGTGACGTTGGCGCGGCTGTGAATTCTGGCCGAACCACGCGCAGGATCGAGCACTGGGATGCCTTGCAAAACGTTTTGTGAAAGCTGGATAGCGTGGGTAAAATGCGCGATTGCTGCTTTGAATTTGCGCAGCGCTGCTAGCTCAATGCCTCTTGCTAAAGATTGCTTTGCAGGTGCGATCGCCTGCGGCACCGAATCTGCCTGCGGCACCGAATCTACCTGCGGCTCCGAATCTACCTGCGGCTCCGAATCTACCTGCGGCACCGGGCTCGCAACTGTATCAGCAGCAAAATCAGCTGTCATCGTCAAGCACTCTAGAAGGGGATACCCGCAGCGCAGAATGGGTCAGCGTTTTCGGTATTTCTTTGACCTGTTGGATGGTCAGTATAGAGCCCATTTAAGATCTCAAGAATTGCTTGCAAGCCGCTTAATCATTAGCCTGGCGAAGCAAAAGTCCATTTGAGCCTTGGCATTGACGAGCGTCCGTTCAAAGTTCTTCGTGAGGCTCTTAC
>Ga0209194_1000959_pt1 | contig 19819 bp, 18 predicted proteins | sample COGITO_mtgs_1004_FD_184787 | JGI IMG/M metagenome (GOLD analysis project Ga0209194, IMG submission 184787) | Pelagic marine microbial communities from North Sea - COGITO_mtgs_100413 (SPAdes) (version 2) | ecosystem: Environmental > Aquatic > Marine > Epipelagic ...
GTGATTAATGTTATTTCTAATTTTCAACCCGTAGGATCAGAACTAAACGGAATTACTAAGAATTATATTTCACTTTTTGGCCTTATAGGAGCTGCTTTAATGATTGGTTTTTTATTACTATTAGAATTAAATAAATTTTTAAATAATTATAGTAATAAGAAGTAGATTTAATTTTCAAAATAAGCTATTGTAAACAATGACAAAAGTAGTTGCATTATTACCAATGAAAGGTACTTCTGAGAGAGTCCCTAATAAAAATTTAAAGATTTTTAATGGCAAACCTTTATATCATGTTGTAATGAATATTCTTTTGAATTCTAAACATATAGATTTGGTAGTTGTTAATACAGATAGTGAACTAGTCAAATCTGATATAATAAAGAATTTTGAAGAAAAAGTTATATTAATTGATAGAAATGAAGATATAAGAGGTAATTATATTTCAATGAACAAAGTATTGGAGCAGGATATTGAAATAGTTAATGCAGATTTATACATACAGACCCATAGTACAAATCCATTATTATTAAAAGAAACGATTGATAAAGCTATCGATAAAATGTTGCTAATAAAGAAAGATAATGGGTTGTATGATTCTATTTTTTCTGTAACAAAAACTCAAAAAAGATTTTATAATGAAGATGCAACACCAATGAATCATGACCCTAAAATGCTAGTTACTCAGCATTTGACTCCAATTTTTGAAGAGAATTCTTGTTTTTATATATTCACAAAACAATCTTTTTTAAATAACCAAAGTAGAATAGGAATGAAACCATTAATGTTTGAAATTGATAAAATTGAATCTACTGATATAGATGAAAAAGAAGATTTTATTATTGCAGAAACATTACATCGATTATTAAGATAATTTTTATGATAAACTTTTTACATAACAAGAGTAAACTTAAAGATAACTTAAAGACTAAAAAGTTATCAATTGGGTCCTGGTTAACCATACCACACCAAGCTGTGGTAGAAATATTAGCAACTGCAAAATTCGATTGGTTAACTATAGATATGGAACACTCACCAATTAGTATTGAAACTATTATGAATTTGATAGGACATATACAAGGTAATGGAATGCAAGCTCTTGTTCGTGTAAGTAAAAATGAAGAAGTTGTTATAAAGAGAGTTTTAGATGCGGGTGCAGATGGGGTTATTATTCCTATGATTAGAAACAAAGAAGAGGCAGAGCAGGCAGTAAATTATGTAAAATATCCACCTTTAGGGAAAAGAGGAGTTGGTTTAAATAGAGCTCAAAAATATGGAACTGCTTTTGATTCCTATAAAGATTGGATTAAAAATAATGCAGTAGTAATTGCTCAAATAGAGCACATAGATGCTGTTTACAATTTAGAAGAAATATTTTCAGTTCCTGGAATAGATGGTATTATTGTTGGGCCATATGATTTATCTGCTTCTATGGGTTATCCTGGAGAATATGATAGAGAGGATGTGAAATTAGCATTAGAAAAAATTGATACTATTACAAAAAAACTCAATAAACCACTTGGGTTTCATATTGTTGAATCAGATCATAATAAAGTATTAGAAAAAATTAATAAAGGATATTCATTTTTAGCTTTTAGCTTAGATTTTTTCTTTTTAGGAGACAAAGCAAGAAGTGAGATGGATATGTTAAAAAAGAAGTTATAGAATGAAAAATGTTCTAGTTTTTGGTGGATTTGGTTTTTTAGGATATTATCTTCTAAAGGAACTACTATCTAGAAATTATAAAATAACTGTTGCTGATATTCAAGACAATGATGAGTTTAAAAATATTCTTAATTACAGAAAGTGTGATATTCTAGATGAAATTGAAGTTGCATCAATATTTGAAAATCAAAGTTTTGATATTGTATATAACTTAGCAGGTTTCGCTAATTTAGATTTAGCTATAAAAACACCTGTAAAAACGATGCAACTAAATATTTTAGGGAACATGAATATTTTAGAAGCTTGTGTTGCGAACAATATAAAGAAATTTATCTACGCAAGTAGTGCTTATGCAATGAGTAATAAGGGTTCTTTTTATGGAATTAGTAAATTGGCTTCAGAAAAAATAATTGAAGAATATCATGAAAAATACAATTTAGATTTCACCATTTTAAGATATGGTTCTGTTTATTCAGAAAGGGAGTATGATAATAATTATATATATAATATTGTAAAGAAGGCTGTTTTAGAAAACTTAATTGATCATCACGGAGATGGAAATGAAATTAGAGAATATATTCATGCAGCAGATGCAGCTAAATTATCTGTTGATGTTATAGAGTCAGATAATTTTAAAAACATTCATGTGATTTTAACAGGTTCAGAAAGAATTAAAAGAGCTGAGTTATTTGAAATGATTAATGAAATTTTAAATCATAAGCTTGAAGTTAGGTACAAAATAAATCAATATCAAAATCATTATAAATTTACACCATATTCTTTTGAGCCTTCATTAAGTAGAAAACTTACTTTAAACCCCCATATAGATATGGGACAAGGTTTGTTAGAGTGTATTAGATCAGTATATAATAATGAAAATCAATAAAATTAACATTAAAGGAATAAGAACAGAGGATTTTATTGAGAATTCAGCTAATGAAATAAAAAACATAATAGAGGAATTACTTAAAGAATTTAAAACCATATCAATTGCACTTTCTGGAGGTAACTCTCCACTTCCAATTTATAATAGATTAAGTACATATAATTTAGACTGGAAAAGAATAAAGTTTTTTTTGGTTGACGAAAGATGTGTAGATGCTAATAGTTCAGAAAATAATTTTAAAAATATTCAAACTGTTTTTTTATCTAAAATACCTTCTGAATGTTTTGCTATGGTTCATGAAGGAAAATCATTTATTGAGGATGCGAAAAACTATGAAAAATTGATTAGAGAGCATGTCAAGCTAGAGAGTCAATTCCCAAAATTTGATTTAATTATCTTAGGAATGGGTTTAGATGGGCATACAGCATCTTTGTTTCCAAATACAAAAGCTCTAGATGAAAAAGATAAATTTATTGTTTTAAATGAAGTTTCATTTTTAAATACTAAAAGAATTACAATGACATATCCTTTGTTACAAAATGCCAAAAAATTAATTTTGATTTGTCAGGGTAAAGAGAAAAAAGAAGTTATTCTTAATGCATTTAAAAAGGAGTTACCAATTTCAAGACTCTTGTCAAAAATTGATTTAATACTAAATTAAGTTCATGATATATATCAAAAAAATTCAATATTATTTTGTAAAATATTTATGGTCTAAAATTGGAGCTAAGTATAAAGTAAATTACCAAGAAAAAGGAATTCTTAACTTTATCGATATTGGTTCTTTTGGAGGACTACCTGAACCTTGGTTGTCAAATGCGAATAAGGTTAAGTATTTGGTAAATTTTGAGCCAAATGATAAAATAAAGGAAACTAAAAATATCACAACATTTAATACTGCAGTCTGGTCTGAAGAAGAAGAAAAAGATTTTTATATTTATAAAGGATTTAGAGGTACAGGATCTTCTTTATTTCAACAGAATTATAACTATGTAAAAGATAATTTTTTAGAATTAAGTAAAAAAGGAAGTCAAAAATTAGCAAACTCTTGGTATAAAAGATCTCAAGTGTTAAAAACTTTAAAAATACAATGTAATACATTAGATAATCTAATTTTAAATAAATTTTCAGATAAAAATTTTGACTTTATTAAAATTGATGCACAAGGAGCTGAATTAGATATATTAAAAGGGGGAGATAGAATTTTAAATAATTGTATGGGATTGCATCTAGAGCTATTTACTATTCCATTATATAAAGATATTCCATTATTGCCAGAGGTAGAGAGTTATTTATCAGAAAAGGGTTTTAAGCTAATCAAAAAAATGGGACCTCACGGAACTTTTCATTCTCAGAATGATTGTATTTTTTTAAAACTAGATGCAGATCCAATGAAATTAAATCTTATTAAGAAAATTTATCAAATCAATTTTTAAACTCCCATGAATAGCTTCAATAACATAAAGAATATTTTTTTTGATTTTGATGGTGTTATAGCAGAATCTGTTTCAGCAAAAACAGAAGCTTTTAGAGAAATGTATTTACCTTACGGTATAGATATTGCTAATCAAGTGGTAGATTATCATATACAATTTGGAGGAGTTTCTAGGTTTGAAAAATTTAAGCACTGGGAAAAATATTTTTTTAATAAAACAATTTCTGAAGAGAGAGTTGCTGAATTAGCCAATCAGTTTTCCAAATTAGTTATAGATAAAGTAATCAACTCAGAAGAAGTACCAGGAGCTTTAAATTTTATAAAAAAATATTCAAATAAATTAAATTTTTGGATTATTACTGGAACACCTACAACAGAAATTAAAGTTATTGCAAAAGAAAGAGGTTTAGATAATTATTTTAAAGGCATTCATGGTTCTCCAAATAATAAATGTTACTGGACAGAATATTTAATTAATTCGTTTAAATTAATAAGACAAGAAACTCTTTTTCTTGGTGATACTTCTACAGATTATGATGCTGCTATTTTTTCAAAATTACATTTTGCTCTAAGAGAAACAGATGAGAATAAAGCTATTTTTCAAAAGTATAAAGGTCATAGATTTAAGGATTTCTTAGAATTTGACAAGCTTTTTAAAACAAACTTTAACTAATTATGAAGGTACTATTAACGACTACATCATTTCAAGACACACCTGGAGTTCATCAAGAACTGTTATATAGCCAAGGTTTTGATATTGAAACTTTGAGAGGCCCAATTCTTGAAGAAGAATTGTTGCCAATAATTCATAAATACGATGCTATTATCTGTGGAGATGATGAATATACTGCTTCTGTAATTAAAAAAGGAGTTTCAGGAAAATTGAAATATCTATGTAAATATGGTGTTGGTTTAGATAGGATAGATCTTGAAGCTGCCAAAACGTTTAATGTTGCTATTACAAACTGTCCAGCAGTTAACCAAGTTTCAGTTTCTGAACACGTTTTGGCCTTATTGTTTACTTATCAAAGAAATATACATTTGCAATATAATTCTGTACAAGAGGGAAGTTGGAGAAGAATTACAGGTAACGAAATACAAGGGAAAACAATAGGGATAATAGGTTTAGGTGCAGTTGGTAAAGAACTAGCAAAAAAATCCTCTGCACTTGGTATGAAAGTATTGGGTTTTGATTTGTTTAAAGATGAAGATTTTTTATCAAAATACCCTGAGGTTAGTTTTGTTGAGTCCTTAAATATAATTTATGAGAATGCTGATATTATAAGTTTACATTTACCTCACAATAAAGAAACAGAACACCTAATAAATAAAGAAGTTATTTTTAAGAAATTAAAAAGAAAACCAATTCTTATAAATACGGCTAGAGGTATGTTAGTAGATACAAAAGCATTAATTAAGGGTTTAAAAACTAAACATTTGGCTGGATATTTAACAGATGTTTTAGCTCATGAGCCTATGCTAAAAGATGAGGTTTTATTAGGATTAGATAATGTAATCATAACACCTCATATTGGGTCAAGAACTTATGAAAGTGTTCAAAGACAAGGAGTAATGGCTGTAAATAATCTTTTAAACCTATTAAAAAGTGAAAATTAAAAAAGATCATCTACAATTTTTTTTTTTAAGCTTAGTTAGTTTTTATCCACTATTAAAATTTGATTGGTCTTCAAAGATATTATTTGCCTTTTGTTTGATTGTAATCATTAAAGCAATTCATAATAAGACCATTGTTTTTAAAAAAAAGGATGTAAGTAAGTTTTTTTTGCTGTCCGGGTTTTTTATATGCCTTTTTCTGTCAGGATTATATTCCGAAAACTCAGAGGTGTATTTCATCAAAATAATTAAAATTGCGCCTCTAATAGTAATACCATTTATAATATCCTTCATAAAGCTAAATTTTTTAAATAAAAAAAAACATATAATATTTAGGGTTTTTGTTATGGTGAATATCCTTTACACAGGGTTCATTACATATCTGTTTTATACCAGTCCAGATAGAATGCAATATGACTTATACCACTATTTATTAGATTACGATAAATTTCAACTTATAACTAATAACAACTTATTCAATGACTTTTATTTAGTGCATAAACCCTACTTTTCAATGTGTTTTGTTATGTGTGCTGTTTTTTCTCTTCATTATTTTTTTAAAGATAAAGCCAAGAATAATGTCCTAAAAGTTATATATTTTTTAATCTTTCTTTATTTTACAATTTGGGTTTTTTATGCTTTTTCATTTCCCAATGTTTTAGCTTATTTGATATGTATTCTTTTAACAATTAATCATCATTTTAAAATTAGGCAGGTTGTATTATTTTCTTTTCTATTTATAGCTTGTTGTACATTTTTCTTTACTTTTAAATCTTATGATATTGATGTTAAAAGGGGTTATAACTTTTTGAAATCATCTATTAACAAAGAAAATTATGAGCTTAATGATTCAAGAAAGGAAGTTTATAAATCAGTAAAGAATATTTTGCAAAAATCTTCTTTAACCCAGCTCATATTTGGTTATGGATTAGGAGATGTTCAAGACAAATTAAATCAAGATTATAATAGTCGATTATTAGAAAATAGTAGTAGAAATAAACTTTATTATTCTGAAGAGTTTGATAATCAATTTTGGTTTAAGAATAATATTACAGTAGAATCAAATAAAGACTTAATAATTTTTGATAAACAAAACTCAGAGTTAATTAGAATCGACAATACTGATAATAACTTATCTCATAACATATCCACTAAATTTAAACCAAATTCAGAAGAGATTTTTACTTTTTCTGTATTCGTTAAAAGTAAGCATTCTAAGCTTTTTATATTAAGGTTGGGAAATATAAATCAAAGAGCAGTTTTTGATATAAATAGTGGTGAGGTATTTCAAAAAAACAATGTTTTAGCTGCTAACATTAAGTCATTTAATGGAGGTTGGTTTAGGTGTTCCATAACTGTAAAATTAAATAAAGAGGAATTGGCTTTAATTGGTTTGTCTAATAATGAAGGAGAATATGTATTTAAAACTGATGAAAGCCAGAGTCTATTTTTATGGGGAGCACAAATTGAAACAGGAGAGTTAACTTCATATATCAAGAATAAAAACGAACTTCTTCATAATGCTCTAAACAAAGAATTAAATTCACATAATAATTACCTTTCTTTTTTATTATCAGGAGGAATTATTACATTATCTTCATTTTTATGTTTTATTATTTTCTTGTTTAAGAATTCATTGAAACCATATAATTTACTTAGATTGTCGTTCTGTATTATTATCTCATTAAATTTTTTAACAGAAAATATATTGTCTAGACATTGGGGTTTAATGTTTGTAAGTTTTATGTTAATTCTATTATTTAGTAAAAAAGAAAAATACTAGTTTGGTTAAATTATTTAATACATACATAAAAAATAATTTAGGTTTAATAAACTTGTTTGGGAAAGTTTCAGGCAGAGTTTTATTCTTGCTATTAACTTCTTTTTTTGCTTATAAACTATCATTTAAAACATTTGCGGCATTTGCTATTTTTTGGACAGCCTTAAGGATGTTTACTTTTTTTTCAGCTAATAATTTATATATAATTTGTTTTAATGAAGTAAGAGAAAGTTTATTAAATAAAAAGGAATGGCCAGTAATTGTTTCTGCAAATATTGTAGTTACTTTTATTATATTTGGTTTAATTTCTACTTTAATTTCTTTTTTAATTTTTAAGAATTTAACAATTACATTCTTAGTTTTTCCTACGTTATTTTTTTTTGTGATTATTAGAGATGTATCTGAATTTTCAAAGTCAGACAATTCAGTTTACCTGTCTATTTTTATAGAAGACTTTCTATTTTATGTGCTTTTTTTTATTACAGGAATCATTAGTATTTGTCTTTTTGACAGTTTAGAAAGTATTGTACTAGCACTTTTTTTATCTACTTTAATTACAGCTATAATTGCACTGATTCTTTTTAAAAGAAAATTTAAACTATCTATCAAAAAATATAGTTTTAATTTAAATGATTTTTCATTAAATTCTTTTAGGTTGGGTATAAATTATACTTTTTTAAGAGGCAATGATTTTCTTTCTAACTTTGGAGTCAGATATTTAGGACAAATTTATTTTGGAGACGTTTTTGTTTCTTATGCGCATATTATGTATCAATTCTATAATATTTTTACATTGATTACTATATCTGTAATTTCAGGATTACAATCTAAAATTACAGTAACCAAATTATCTAGTTTTAATAAAGATTTCATAAGAAAAACTTATAGAAAATTATTAAAAACGATTACACCATTTATTTTTGGAACTTTAATTGTTATTATACTTTTTAATACTCAAATATTAAGTTTTATATTTCCAAAATATGTGGAATATAATGAGCTTTTAATTAAGGTTTCTTTAACGAGTTTATTATTTATGTTAATTCAGCCACTAGTTTTTATAATGATCTATAACAATAAGATGGCTAATTTAAAGACTTTAAATGTTTTACAATATATTGCCATTACAATAGTTTATGTTGTACCCTATTTCTTTTCAAATTTTAATGAAGAATATTGGTTGTTGCTTGTAATGACGATATTTATTGTAATACAAGGATTGTTTTCAATACAAAATTATAAGCGAATTTAATGGAACTGTTATACGTACTTTTATTAAGAATTGTTGCTTATTTAGAAGGTCCTCAGAAAATAATTGCTTTTGTTATTGTCTTCGTTTTAATGTCTTATTCAACTTTAAAAAAAGTACCAATATTAAGTTTAAATAAAATCACAAAAAATAATTTCTTTGTTCTGGTAATTTGTCTCCTAATCTTACTACATGGTTTAATTTTTGGAGATGTTTTACTAAGAGATATTGCAGTTTTATTAACGTATTGGATATGGTTTGTTTTTACATATAACTACTTTAAAGAAAAAACCATAGAGCAATGTTTAAAATATATTTTAATTGCTTTTTTTATATTTAATTGCTATAATTTTTTACATTTTAAAATATTTTATGCAGATCAAAAACATGGTATAAATAGTATATTGTCTTTATTTGGAGTTTTTGGTTATCGTATTTATTTTCCACTTTCTTCCGGAGCAAATATTTACACTTCACAATTGGCTTTGAATTCTTTAATTGTTTTGTATTTCATCAAAAAGTCAAAAACAAATATTATTTATTTAAGTCTTTATGCATTTTACTTTTATATGCTAGTGATTGCTGATTCAAGATTAATACTTTTATTCTCTATCGGGTTTTCAATTGTTTATTGGTTTTCTTTAAAAACAATTCTAACTTTTTTTAAGAAGTTTTGGTGGATAATAGGGATAGTATTTTTTTTGTTTTTATTTATTTTTTATGCAACAAGCTTGTTTGATGCTTTTAAAAGAGCTGGAGAATTAGATGGACAAGCTTTGTCTAGAGTTAAAATTTGGACTATAGCTAAAGATGTAATTTTTAAGGATTATCATTTTATTACAGGGTATGGTTTAAATGGATTTCAAAATAATTTACCATTAGAAGTTCAGAATGTATTTGAGAGCCAACACCTACAAACTTCACATAATTTTCTAATTCAAAATTTAATTGATTTTGGTATTTTGGGTATTACAATTATTTTATATTTGATGTTTGAAATCTTAAAAATGTTAAGGGGTTTGAAATCACAAATAATATCAATTCTTGTTGTAATGGTATTATTTATGGGTATCACAGAGTCTATTCCTTCTTTTTATTCTTTTGAGCCAACATTATTTTTTATAGCAATTTTATCGATTATTTTAGCAAAACATGAAAGAAAAATTAGTTGAAATTTTAAAATTAATATCTTATTATCCAAGAAAGATTTTAGATTTTTTTTTATTTCATTTTTATTTAAAGCAAAGAAATGATTGGAATATTTTAAAAGTTTTTTCAAACAAGCCTGTTTTAATTGTTGGGAATGGCCCTAGTTTAAATAATACACCTTTAGAAAAAATAAAAAATAATTTTGTTTCTATTGGTATGAATAAGATTAATTTAATTTATGAAAAGTCTTCTTGGAGACCAGACATTATTGCTTGTGTAAATGGTTTTGTTATTAATCAAAATAAAGAATATTTTAATAATACAACAAAGGTATTAATATTACCAACTAGGGCTTTCTATTTAGGAATTAAACCTAGAAAAAATATTTTATTTGTTAATCTGAAAGATCAATATAAAATTGAGAAAAATATCAAAAAGGTTTTATCAACAGGATGTACAGTTACTTTTACAGCATTACAAATTGCAGCTTATTTAAATCCAAAGAATATTGGCATTGTAGGTGTTGATCATAGTTTTGAAGTAAAAAAAGGACCACAAGTACAAAAATTTAAAGGTGATGATATTAATCATTTTAGTAAAGATTATTTTAAAAATCAATATTGGGGTTTGCCAGATTTAAAGGGTAGTGAAAAATTATATCAAATTTCAAAAGAATATTTCGATTCCATTCAAGTTCCAATTATAGATTATACAAATAATGGTAAATTAGAAGTGTTCAATAAAGGTAATATTCAGGAAATAATTAAAAATTAAGATATGCAAAAGGCAAAAAATATAGTTATCATATCGCCTTTTTTTTTCCCAGAGCCCATATCTACCGGTAAATTTAATACAGACGTTGCATTAAAACTCCAAGAAGAGGGTCATCAAGTTACTGTTTTATGTTCTCATCCTTTTTATCCAGATTGGAAAACAAGGTATTCTTCAGAAAAGTTAGAAGGAATTACCATCATTAGAGGAGGAAATAAAATTAAGTATCCAAATAAAATATCTTTAAGGAGAATTGTTCTTGAGATTTGGTATGCCTTATTTATTTTAAAAAATATCAAAAAACATCAAAACAAAATAGATGTTATTATTCCTGTTTTTCCTCCTAGTTTAGCTTTTTATACTGCTTCTTTTTTTATTAAAAAAGAAATAAAAAAAATAGGAATTATCCATGATTTACAAATTATTTATTCATCACAAAAGAAAGGATTGTTTAATAAATTAATAACGTTCTTCATAAAAAGAGTTGAGAAATCTTGTTTTAAAACTTGTGATACATTAATTTTCCTTTCAGAGGAAATGAAAAATGCAGCTTTAGATATCTATAAAATTAGTAAAATAAAGTGTCAAGTTCAATTTCCCTTTACAACTATCAAAGAGAAGTCCTTATCTAATAATCTTAAGGATATTTTACCTGACAAACAATTCAATATTGTATACTCCGGAGCTTTAGGTGAAAAACAAAACCCAAAAGAATTACTCAATGTTTATGATTACATCTCTAAAAAAATCCCCAATACTAGTTGTTATTTTTTCTCTCAAGGACCAATTTTTGAGGAACTTAAAAAGGTAAATAGTAATAAAATGATACAGTTTCATCCATTAGTAAGAAAAGAGGATGTTCAAGAATTATATGCCAGGAGTAGTATTCAAATAGTCCCACAGTCACCTAATACCTCAAAAGGGTCATTACCTTCCAAACTGCCTAATATATTAGCTTCAGGAACAAAAATTTTAGTTATTACTGACAAGAACAGTGAGTTAGAAAAATTATTTAATGATTTTAATCTTCATAAGGTTCTTACAACATGGGATAAAAAAATTATTACTTCATCGATTAAAGAATTACTTGAAAAAGAATATGATTTTAACAGACATAAAAAGATTGCTCAAAAGCTTTTTAACATTAATAGCCTAATTGAAAAAATTGTAACTTAAATACTATATTTGTTTTATAGATTCTTTTTGTGAAACACAGGTATTCATTTCTCATAATTCCAATTCAACTACTTATTGATTGTTTGTCAATCTTTATGATACTTTATTTTGTGTCAGATCCAGAGTTTTATAATCTATCATTTATAATCTATATTATCTCTTTTTGGGTGCTATCTTCATTTTTAACAACCTATTATAAGGTTTTAAGATTTACAAAGTTACTCAGGATACTAACCTTGACCTTCAGACACTTTTTTATTTTCATTCTTGGGTTTTTCGCTTTTTTTGGAATTTTTAAAGAAGGATCAGTTATTAATAATCAATTTTTAATACTGTTATCAATACTTATCTCTACATTTTGCTTAAAGTTAGTCTCTTTTTTATTACTAAAGTGGTATCGTAATCTTGGTAGAAATTACAGAAAAGTTATTGTAATAGGAGTAGATGATTCCTCTAAAAAAATCACCAAACTTTTCAACAACAATACAAGCCTAGGATACAGATACTTAGGATTGTTCACTAATAAAAACTTAAATAATAAGTTAGGAAATGTCGAGGATAGTTTTGATTACATACTTGATAATTCTGTTGATGAAATCTATTGCTCTTTAAAGGAGTTAAGTTCTCAAATGGTGAATAAAATTACTTCTTTTGCAAATTCAAATAATATTAATTTAAAATTAATACCTGATTCCGGTAAATTGTATAGTAAAGATCAAAGTATAGAGTTTTACGATGATACTCTAGTGGTATTAAATGTAAAAAAATTACCATTTGAGTTCAATGAAAATTATTTAATTAAGAGGTTTTTTGATGTCATTTTCTCACTATTAATATGTTTTCTTGTCTTAACGTGGTTGATACCGATTCTTTGGATTTTAATAAAAATTGAATCTAAGGGGCCTGCTATTTTTTCTCAAAAAAGGGAGGGGCTAAATGGTGATAAATTTGTGTGCTACAAATTTAGGTCTATGAAAATTAATAAAATGTCTGATAAAATTCATGCTTCAGCTAATGATGATAGAGTGACTAAATTAGGTGCTTTTATGAGAAAAACTAGCATAGATGAATTGCCTCAATTTTTTAATGTTTTAAGAGGTGAGATGAGTGTGGTTGGTCCAAGACCACATTTACCTTCTCTATCTATTGAATATCAAAAAGATGTAGATGATTATCTTAGAAGGCATATTGTAAAACCTGGTATAACTGGTCTAGCTCAAGTTAGTGGCTATAGAGGCGAAATAAAAAAGAAGTCAGATATTAAAAATAGAGTACGGTTAGATATTTTTTATATTGAAAACTGGTCTTTTCTATTAGATGTCAAAATTATTTTAATGACTATTTTCAATGTTTTCAAAGGTGAAGAAAATGCGTATTAATGTTTGTAAATAAAAACATAACAGCCTCTATAGTAATATACAAGGAAAATTTTAAAGTTCTTGAGCAGGCAATGGGTAGTTTTTTAGACTCAACACTATCAAAAAAACTTTATATAATAGATAATTCTCCTTCAAATGAATTCAAAAATAAAATCCAGAACGATTCTGTTGAATATATTTATTCTAATAAAAATATAGGATTTGGTAAGGGTCATAATAGTATTTTACACAAACTTAGAAGTGAGAATAAATATCATTTGATTTTAAATCCAGATGTAAGCTTTCATCCGGAGATACTTGAAAAATTAGTGCTTAAGATGGAGAGTAGTGAGTCTCTTTCCATGATAGCTCCAAGAGTTTTAAACACTAACAATAAATTATTGTACACAGCCAGAAGATACCCAAATTTATTTGAGCTAATTTTTAGATTTTTAGGAATTTTTAAAAAATTTACGACCACTGGTGAATATAAAAATCAAAATCAAAAACAATCTTTTTCACCAGATTTTGTTCAAGGTAGCTTTATGTTATTCAAAACAGAAGATTTGTTGCGATTAAACGGTTTTGATAATCGTTTTTTCATGTACATGGAAGATGTAGATATTTGTAAGAGAATAGATCAATTAGGTAAAAAAAAATTATTCTATCCTAAAGTGGAAATTATTCATACCCACAGAAAAGGCTCCTCAAAAAGCATAAAACTTTTTATAATTCATATTTCATCTATTATAAAATATTTTATGAAATGGGGTTTTAACAGAGCTTAAATTAATTAGAGAAAACTATCTTTGTAAAAGATTATACGACAACATGAACATACTTATTTTAGGCTCTGGAGGAAGAGAGCATGCATTTACTCACAAACTTATTCAAAGTAAAAAAGTAACCCATATTTTTGTTGCTCCAGGAAATGCAGGAACTCAAGAAATTGCCACTAATATCGATGTAAATCCTACAGATTTTGAATCTGTAAAAAAAGTGGTAATAGCTTATGACATTCAAATGGTTATTGTAGGTCCAGAAGCTCCGTTAGTAAATGGAGTTCATGATTTTTTTCTCGCTGATAATGTGTTAAAATCTATTCCTGTAATAGGTCCTAAGAAAGATGGAGCTTTGCTAGAAGGAAGTAAAGATTTTTCTAAAGAGTTTATGTTTAAGCATGGAATCCCTACAGCTAAATATCAGTCATTCACAAAAGAAAACTTACAACAAGGTAAATTGTTTTTAGAAAGTTTAACACCACCATACGTGCTAAAAGCAGATGGACTTGCCGCAGGAAAAGGTGTGTTAATTTTAGATTCTTTAGAGAAGGCAAAATCGGAGTTAGAAGAGATGGTTTCCAACCAAAAATTTGGAGATGCATCTTCAACTGTGGTCATTGAAGAATTTTTAAAAGGAATAGAATTATCTGTATTTGTTCTTACAGACGGTAAAAGCTATAAGATATTACCATCTGCCAAAGATTATAAGAGAATTGGCGAGGGAGACAAAGGATTGAACACAGGAGGTATGGGAGCAATCTCACCCGTACCGTTTGCTGATCAAACTTTTTTAAATAAAGTTGAAGAATTAGTTGTGAAGCCAACAATTCTAGGATTACAAAAAGACGGGATAGATTACAGAGGGTTTATTTTTATTGGATTAATGAATGATAATGGAAACCCCTCAGTTGTTGAGTACAACGTTAGAATGGGAGATCCAGAAACTGAAGTTGTTTTGCCAAGAATTCAATCAGATTTATTTGATCTTTTTGATGGCGTTGCCAATCAAAATTTAGAGGAGAAAGAATTTTCTGTGACAGATAAAATTGCAACTACTGTTATGTTGGTTTCGGGAGGATATCCAGAGTCATATCAAAAAGGAGCTGTTATTTCTGGTCTTGATAACCACAAAGATTCTATTATTTTTCATGCAGGAACTAAGATAAAAGATGAAACTATTGTAACCAGCGGTGGAAGAGTACTAGCCGTAACATCTTTATCAGATACTATCCAAGAAGCATTGGATCAATCATATAAAACAATAGATAGTATTCATTTTGAAAAAATGAATTATAGAAAAGATATAGGCTTTGATTTAGTATGATAAAATAGTTCATTTTATTCTAAATGGGATATATTAAAACCGTCAAATCAGATGAAGAAAATAATTATTGCACCATTAAATTGGGGATTAGGTCATGCCACCCGATGTGTTCCAATAATTAAAGAACTTCAGAAAAGTAATTTCACACCAATTATTGCTTCAGACGGTACTGCACTTCAATTTTTAATCAAAGAGTTCCCATCTTTAGAATTTTTTGAATTACCATCCTATAAAATTTCTTACGGTAGAAACTTAAAATGGTCATTAATACGTAAAATACCAACAATTGTAAGAGCAGTTCACAAAGAACGCCTACTCATTCAAGAATATGTTCATCAAAACCCTGATGTTGTCGGAATTATTTCTGACAATAGATTTGGCTGTTACTACACTAAAATCTCATCTGTGTATATTACTCATCAGCTAAATGTTCTTTCAGGTTTTTTAACACCGATTACAAGTTATTTTCATCATCGAATCATTAGAAAATTTAATGAATGTTGGATTCCTGATGAAGAAAACTCTGTATACTCAGGTAAATTATCCAGATCTTCCAAGAACTTAAATCAAAAGTACATAGGTATTTTAAGTAGATTTAAAAAACAAGAATTACCACAAGATATCGATGTGTTGATTCTTTTATCTGGGCCAGAACCCAATAGAGCTCAGTTAGAAATTAAGTTAACATCTATTTTTAAAACTTCTTCTAAAAAAGTATATCTAATTCAAGGGGTAGTAGAAAAAACACAAAAAATCACCAAGATAAATCAACTAACTATTGTTAATTTTATGCTCACGAATGAATTAGATAAAATTTTAAATTCATCAAAATTGGTTATTTGTAGATCAGGGTATTCATCTGTTCTAGACTTAGTCTCTTTGAATAAAAAAGCACTATTAATTCCTACTAAATTTCAAAATGAGCAAGAATATTTAGCAAAACACCTTTATAAAAAAAAGTATTTTTCTTATGTCAAAGAAAAAGAAGTAAATAAAAAAATAGTAGATGTTTTACCGAAATTAACCCCTGTTAATTTCAAAAAAAAAGTATTTAATTCAGCGCTATTTCACCTTTTTCATGGTAAATGAAAATTCAGATCCTTTTTTAAAAGTGCTATTAATGAGCACCGTTTCATTATGAGCTTCAACTATATGTTTAACAATAGATAAGCCTAATCCAGATCCTCCCTGTTCTCTAGATCTACTTTGATCAACTCTATAAAAACGTTCAAATAAACGAGAGATATGTTCTTCTTTAATTCCTTCTCCGTTATCAACAACTTTAATAATAAATTTCTTTTCGTCAAAAGATTCAATACCTACACTGGTTAATCCATTCAATTTTCCGTATTTAATTGAGTTTACAATTAAATTGATAAGAACTTGCTCAATTCGCTCTTTATCTCCATTTACAAATACCGGATAATCATAAACTTTATCGAATTGTAGGGTAATATTTCTTTTTTTAGCCTTCATTTCAAATAAATCAAAAACATTCTGAATGAGATCTATAATATTAAAAACTTCATAATTCATCTTTAAACCTTCAGTTTCTAATTTTGCAATCATATCTAAATCTTTTACAATAGCAACCAATCTGTCAACACCTTTGTTAGCTCTTTCTAAGTACTTATCTCTTATCAATTTATCATTTATTCCTCCCTCAATGAGTGTAAGAATATATCCTTGAACTGTAAAAAGAGGTGTTTTTAATTCATGAGATACATTTCCTAAAAAGTCTTTTCTAAAAGAATCTCGTTCTGTAAGATTTTTAATTTCAATTCTTTTACCCTGAACATAATTTTTAACACTATTGGATAAAGAATCTATATCTGAATTTGTTGAGGCTCTTATAAATTCATCATCATTTAGGATGGAAACTTCATCATATATTTTTTTTATTCTGTTGTAAATGAATCGTTCAGTTCTAAATTGAATTATAAAAAAAGAAATAATAAATATTGCGGGAAAAAAAACAAGAATACTAAGTAACTTTTTTTCTTCGGAGGAAAGAAAATAAACGAGCGCAAAAGTTAATACAATAGAAATAGTAAGGTATACTGATGATAATAGAGAAAAAGAGTATGTCTTTTTTAGCTTCATAAGTAGTTCAACTTATTTATCTTCAATATCAATTACAAATTTATAACCAACTCCTTTTATGGTTTTAAAATGATTGTCTCCAATTTTTTCTCTCAATTTTCTGATATGAACATCAATAGTCCTTCCACCAACTACCACTTCATTTCCCCAAACACTGTCTAAAATAGTTTCTCTTTTAAAGACCTTTCCTGGTTTAGAGGTTAATAAAGAGAACAACTCAAATTCTTTTCTAGGCAAAAATATTTTTTTATCACCTTTAAAAATCAAATACTCGTCTCTGTTAATGGTAATATCACCTATTTTAACAGAAGAATCTTCTTGACTTTCAGCTTTTAACCTTCTTAAAAGTGATTTTACTTTGCCAATTAAAACTTTCGGTTTTATAGGTTTAGTAATATAATCATCTGCACCTGCATCAAAACCAGCAACTTGAGAGTAATCTTCATTTCTGGCTGTTAGAAAGGCTATTAAAGTATTTTCTAGACTTTTTATCGCTCTTATTTTTTCACAAGTTTCAATGCCATCCATCTCTGGCATCATAATGTCTAGTAAAATTAAATTTGGAGTGATTTTTTTTGCTGACTTTAGAGCTTCAAGGCCATTGTTTGCTGTGTAAACTTGATATCCTTCATTTTTTAAATTGTACCCTACAATTTCTAATATATCAGGTTCGTCGTCAACTAAAAGAATTTTAACATCACGTTTGTTCATCATTATTTTATAAATAAGGTTATACCAAAAATAGCGAATCTAAACTAAATACCAGTTGCTTAACAATCATTTAACCCTGTAACATTCAATTAACATTGCTCTAACCTAACAGTAATAACCCCCTAACCTTTACTTTACAAAATAGCGTCAATTTTGCATAAAATTATAATAAGAACATTCAATGAAAAATTTTTTAATTGTTTTTGCTCTATTCATTTGTCAAATGATGTTTGCACAAGGTAAAGGTGTAATTAAAGGTCAATTGTTAGACAAGGAAATGGATAATGAGCCTCTCTCTTTTGCTAGTGTTTTTCTAAAAGGAACTATTATTGGTACAGAAACAGATTTAGATGGAAATTTCCTATTATCTGTTGATTCTGGAGACTATATTTTAGTATTTGACTTTTTAGGCTACAAAACCTTAGAAGTACCTGTATTAGTTAAGTCTGGAGAAACAGTAATTATTAACAGAACTTTGGAGGCTGCAGAAGGAGTTGCTCTTGAAGAGGTCAAACTAAAAGCAAACACAAGTAAGCAAAAAGAAAGTGCTTTGCTAATGGACCAAAGAAAAGCGGTTACAATAGATCAAAAAATTGGAGTAGAAGAGTTAAGTAAAAAAGGGGTAAGTAATGTAGCCACCGCCTTAACTAAAACTACAGGAATCTCTAAACAACAGGGTTCTGGTGCTATTTTTGTTAGAGGCCTTGGAGATCGATATAATGTTACCACGTTAAATGGATTGCCACTTCCCTCAAACAATCCTTCAAATAAAAATATTGATTTAAATATTTTTTCAACAGATATCATTGAATTCATTTCCATAGATAAAACGTTTAATCCAAAAAACTTTGGAGATTTTAGCGGGGCAAACGTAGACATTTCATCAAAAAAATATACAGGAAAAGGATTTTTTGAAATAGCAATTGGTTCCGGTATAAATTCAGAAGCTAATTCTCAAGATACATTTTATTTAAATGATGGACCAAACACGTCAGGGTTCTATGATATTGGAATTCCTTCTTTCCCTTTAAATAATTACAATTTTAACACCAGTTGGAATAGAACAGAGTCTAATGCTCCTATCAATAAGAGTATATCAATAAAATTAGGAGATTCATATGAATTAGGGGAAGAAACTAAATTAAGTGTATTTGGTGTGGCATCATTTGATAGTGGATTTAAATTTAATGAAGGAATTTCTCGCGGAAGTGTTAATACATCTGGAGTAGCAAGGAGAGATTATGATTTTCTAAGGTATGCATACGAAACCAATACTACCGCTATGGGTAATCTAAGATTAAAGCATAAAGCCCATGAGATAAAGTACAATGCCTTAATGATCAATACTTCAAGTCAAAAGCAAGAAGAGTATTCAGGGATTCACGATGTTTTTGATTACGCCCCAGAAGGAGGAGCCTTTTTACAAAGAGCTGTTTTTGATAGAACAGAACTTTTTGTACATCAATTATTAGGTACTCACAAACTAGCTCAAAACATAGATATAAACTGGGGAGGAGCATATAATTATGTTAAAAGTTCAACGCCTAATAGAAGACAATATTTATTAACACCAGACGATTGGAATATCCCCGAAGGACCGAAGTCATTTAAAGAAACCTTAAATGATTCAGACAACCATAAATTATTTCTTGATATAGAAGAGGAGGAGTTAGCGGCTAATTTTTCTGCAATGTATAAATTCAAAAAGAATGCTGATGATGATTATTTAGGGAAATTAACTCTAGGATACAGCGGAAGGTATAAAAGTGTAGACTTTGAAGCTACTCAATTTAATTTTAGAATAAACAACAGTGGTGGA
>Ga0209194_1000961_pt1 | contig 19817 bp, 9 predicted proteins | sample COGITO_mtgs_1004_FD_184787 | JGI IMG/M metagenome (GOLD analysis project Ga0209194, IMG submission 184787) | Pelagic marine microbial communities from North Sea - COGITO_mtgs_100413 (SPAdes) (version 2) | ecosystem: Environmental > Aquatic > Marine > Epipelagic ...
AGTGCTACTTTCTCAGATTTAATTTACCCCTTAATATCAACACCATGAAAAAAAATATTTTACCAATTGTATTCTTATTTTTATTTGCTTTCAGTGCATCATCTCAGGTGGTTATTGGAACTGATACTCCTGCACCTTCCTCTATTTTTCACTTAGAAAGTACAGATAAAGGGTTTTTACCCCCAAGAATGACTGAAGCTCAAATGAATGCAATTCAAAATCCAGTAGAGGCATTAATCATCTATTGTCTAGATTGTCCTTCTAAAGGGTTTAAATATTTTGATGGTGTAAACTGGACCAGCCTCACTGCAGACCCAGCACCTACAGTAACTGTAGACACAGAACAAGATGGTTTTACAGGGACTTTTGTTGAAGGTATAGAATTAAATGATCAAACCCTTTCGGTTACTGTGACCAACGCAAGTTTCTCCTCCGCAGCGCTTAGTTTTGATCCTTCTAACATTAGCTTTACAGGTGGAGTTACAGGGATTACGGTTAGTGCGGTAAGCCCAACTACTGCAACCCTAGCACAAGCGGGAGATCTTCAAAAAGTTACCTATACACTTGAAGGAACTCCTGTAGGTTTTGGTACACTTACTGCAGAGTTAAACATAGCCGGAATTTTAACCGGTAGCACTACCGTAACGGTTGTTTCTGCTAGTGATTTTGTTTTGGCTCAGATAGGTAATGAAGCAGATGACCCAGACAGCACGCCTTCTGCAGTGACTACAGAACAGTTGGCTCTTATTACACCTGCATTAACCAATGTAGTAGATGACAACGAAGCAGCTTACCAAGCCTATATAGACAACAATCCAACTTTATTTGATAGCCCAGCTACGGCAGTACAGGTTCAAGCTATGGTAGATCTCGTAAATGCCTCTCAAACGGTGTTGGTTCAAATAGGTTTAGAAGCAGACGATCCTGATACAGTTAACGCTGTGGTAACCACAGCTCAGTTAGGATTAATTTTACCAAGTGTAACCAATATTGAGGCAAACAACGAAACAGCCTACCAAGACTATATAGACAATAACCCAAGTTTATTTTCGAGCCCAGCTACTCAAGCAGAGGTTCAAGCTATGGTAGATACAGTAAATGCTTCTCAAGAGATATTGGCTCAGATAGGCTTAGAAGCAGACAGCCCAGATAGTACTCCTTCTGCAGTGACTACAGATGAACTGGGTCAGATTATCCCAACAGTAACAGGGATAGTGTCTAATAACCAAGCAGCCTACCAAGCCTATATAGACAGCAATCCGTCTTTATTTGATAGCCCAGCTACTCAAGAACAGGTTCAGCAAATGGTAAACCAAGTAAATGCTAACCAGTCATTACTTGCCAATATTGGAACAGATGCCTCTAATGGGAACAACGCACTCACAAGTGCAGTAACCGCAGCAGATCTAAATGCCTTACCTACTATAAGTGGAGCAGTACAGGCAAATGAGGCAAGGTACTTACAGTTTATCCGCGAGAATAGACCAGGCTTTAGCAGCCCAGCTACTACAGCAGAGGTACAAGCCATGGTAGACTTGGCCAACGCTGTTGCTCCTGGAGCACCAACTAATGTTACTGCAACATTAGGTGCTATTGAAGGTACTGCGTTTGATGTAAATGACTTATCTCCTGCATTGTGGCTAGATGCTGCAGATGCTTCAACGATAACAGAAAGTGGAGGAAAGGTAAGCCAATGGGATGATAAATCTGGAAATAACAATCATATATCACAATCTAACTCAGGTTATCAACCACAATACAACCCAACTCAATTGAATGGACAGGGTGGTGTTGACTTTTATCTAAATAAGAGATTATTTTCTTCAGATACACCTACTATAAAATATGTAATTACAGTTATAGAAGCACGAAATCCTGTATGGAATGGGTTTCATGCAATCCTTGATGCAAGAAATGCTGGTGGAAGAATGGGTGGTTTGATGACAAATAATACCGCTAATTGGTACACAGACGCAACACCAGCAAAAATATGGGAAGATGGAAATGAATTAACTAATTATAATTTAACTTCTATAGATTCTCCCCATGTTAATGCGTTTGTTGTTGCAGATGGTAGAGGAACAGGTAACTACGGTGGTATAACTGTTGGGAACTATGATAATACAAATAGTGGTGGTTCTGCAACGCAATATGAAATTATAGCTTTATCATCAGAACCAAGTCAAGAAGATCGCCAAAAACTTGAAGGCTACCTAGCCCACAAATGGGGCTTAACAGCCAATTTACCTCAAGGTCACCCCTACAAAGAAACGGTACCAGGTAAAACAGGTCAGGCAGATGTAACATTTACCGCACCAGCTAGTGATGGAGGTTCTCCAATAACTAGCTATGAGGTCACTTCATCGCCAGGAGGCATTACAGGAACCCTAAGCGGTGCTTCAGGTGGAACGGTAAATATTAAAGGCTTGACCATTGGAACAGCATACACTTTTACGGTTACAGCTTCTAATGCGGTGTATACCAGTGAGTCGAGTGTGGCTTCCTCACCTGCCATAACCCCAATTACAACACCAGATGCGCCTACAATTGGTACAGCAACTACCCTAAGTGATAGTGAAATATCAGTAGCATTTACACCACCATCTAATGGTGGAGGCTCTCCAATAACCTCATATACCGTAACCTCATCACCAGGAGGTTATACGGCAACTGGTAGTACATCACCACTAATTGTTTCAGGATTAAATGGAGGTACAGGCTATACCTTTACAGTTACAGCAACCAATGCTGCAGGGACTAGTGATGCTAGTGGGTCTTCAAATCAAGCAACAACTGATACTAGAATTTCAGATGCGCCTATCATAGGAACTGCTACTGCTGGTTTTGAACAAGCTACAATAACATTCACTGCCCCAGCACATGATGGAGGTGCTGCAATTACATCGTATGTGGCTACATCATCACCAGGAGGCATTAGAGGTACGGTTAGTGGGCCAGGAAGCGGTGAAATAACCGTTACAGGATTAACCAATGGTGTAAACTATACCTTTACGGTAACGGCTGTAAATGAAAACGGAACTAGTGCACCAAGTAGTGCCTCAAATCCGGTAATACCAAATGTTGCCGTTGGAGATCTTCTTCAAGGAGGAGTTGTCTATTATGTAGCGCCAACACCAACAGATTTAGATGGTGATGGAAAAGTTGATATTGGCTTAATTTGTGCTGTAGAGGATCAAAGTGCTGCAATAGAATGGATTCTTGGTGGTGCGTCACAAACCACTGAAAACGGAAATACATCAACAGACATTGGAACCGGGCAAACAAATACTACTGCCATGATGAATCAAGCGGGGTACACAGGTGGTGCTGCCCAAGTAGCAGACGATTACTCAGTTACAGACAATGGAGTTACCTATAACGATTGGTTCTTACCGTCTTTAGAAGAATTGAACGAAATGTATAGTCAAAAAAATTCAATTGAAGCTGCAGCAGGGGTTACACCATTCGGTGCCAACTACTGGAGTTCTTCAGAATACGATAGTAATATAGCGAAGTCTGTTAATATGTCTAGTGGAGATGACATTGACACCAACAAGAATGCTCAGCTTAATGTTAGAGCCATTAGAACGTTCTCAGGAGGTACAGGTTTATCTGATCCAGATACTGGATTCGATTAATACACCCTTTAACCGATAAATAAAAAATGGTTTTATCTCATAGAGATAAAACCATTTTTTTTAGGGTGCAGTTGCTCTAGACCTTAACCTATACTGTAAACATTATTTATGGGTCTAGGTTTGTGAGTTTTTTATTGAATAAGAACTTAACAAGCGATATGCTAGCAAAGATAATTATGAATAGCGCAGGAAAACCACCAAACAATGATAGAATTCTAATGCCATCTATGCCTTTTGTAGATAACATAATATAGGTAAGTCCTCCAATAACAAGCCCCCAAATAATTTTTGTTAGAATTGATGCCTCCTGAGTTGAATTTGATTTTTCTTTTTCAGACATAGAACTCATTGCAGAGATGTTAGAGTCTGCAGCGGTTACATATGAAATGTAAATTAAAATTAATGTTATGGGTATTGTAATATTGCTAAATGAAATTTTATTGAGCAAGCCGTACATTACAGCTTCTTCTCCTGCCGTTGTCATGGTTTCAAATAGTGAGTTTTCACTTATTAAATTGGCGTGAAGGGTAGCGCCACTAAAGATAGAAATCCAAAGAATTGCAAATAAGGAGGGTAGTATTAGATTAAAATTAATGTATTGCCTTACAGTATACCCCTTAGATATTTTACCTAGAAACAACGCAGCAATGGGTGCCCAAGCAAACCAATTTGCCCAATAGAAAATACTCCAATCATATCTCCAAGTTTGTGAAATACCTGAACCAATATTTAAACTTCTTTGCGGGAACGTGATTAGGTATTCGGTGATTCCAGAGAAAGCAATTTTTAAAATATCTAAAGGATAGCTTATAAAAAAAATAAAAATGGCAAGAAGGATAAACCCCATAATATTGATCGTTGAGAGCCATTTTATTCCTTTTTGAAGCCCACTTATTGCAGAGAGAATAAAGCTAAAAATAATAAATGCGCCTACACAGCCAATTAAAAAATTAGATTTTGGGATATCAAATACTTCATTTAGCCCTCCAATTATTGAGTAAATACCAGCTCCAAGTGATGCAGACATTCCTAGAATAAGACTATAAAGGCAAATGACATCTATAGTACTTTCTACTGTTTTATTAATTCTTCCCAATTGAAATGGAATTAACGAAGCCACACTAAACTTTCTTTTTAAATTGTAGAAAGATAAGGCAAAAACTAACCCGGCTACACAGTATATGGCATAGGGTGTAAATGACCAATGCATAAACATGGTAGATATAGAAAACCCCATAGAGGCATCTGATGTAGGAGAAATTGTTGATATGGGTGGGTTTGCATAATGGAAAAGAGGTTCTGCACACCCCCAGAAAAGAATTCCTGTTGCAATAGTTGTGCAGGTGCTGATCGCAAACCATCTAGATTTACTCAGTAATGGTTTGGCATTTTTACCCCCAATCTTTACTTGTGCAAGTGGAGAAAAATAGGTAATTAATAACAGCACAAGAAAGAAAAAGCTACTCCAGGAGAATAAGAAACCAAAGTTTTCTAAAATCCAAGCATTCAATTTTGAAATACTTGAGGAAAATAAGTCATTGTTAATTTGACTGAATAGAATTGTACAAAAAATAAGAAGTATTGGAGGATAGAAAACATTTTTTCTAAGGTGCTTCATGCTGGTGTTATTGTTTTGTAGAGAAAATTCCTTGGGGTAGTAGGGCACTTCTTTTTAAAGAAATTGAGGTGTAGTGTTTAGGAACAATTAATCTCAGTTGAAATTAGGCCTAAGATAACCAAAAAATAATTCTTGACCGTTGACTAGGAAGTCTATAAGCAGAATGAGTTGCAAGTATTGATTAGTACTTTTCCTGTAATGTTAGTTTTTTTTTGGTGCTGAGTGAATTCTTTTAGGTTCTTGCCATGGTTTAGCGTACTTAATTTGCCTTCCTAATCCTTTTGGTTTTTTTTGTGCTGCAATAATTCTGTCACTTAAAATTTTAATTAATGAATCTTTAACCACTGTGTAATTAGAATGTTTTGCAAGGTTATTAAGTTCTTCTTTATCCGTTTCATGATCATACAATTCATAACTATATGCACCTTGATGTTTCCATCTAGAGAGTCGATATCGATTTGTTTTAATAGAATACCCTTGAGCTATTCCATTTTTGGTGTTTACTTGTAATTCTGTTAAAGCACTTTTACGAACACTATTTTCTGAATTTTGTAGTAAGGGAACAAGACTTTTTCCTTGTACAAAATTTGGTGTATTGATGTCAACTAAATCCATTAGTGTTGGGAAGAGGTCTACCAATTCTACAGGTGATTTTTCTATTTTTTTATTTTTTGGAATTCCAGGACCAGCAATGATCAAAGGAACTCGAGTGGCATCGTTAAACAATGTTTGTTTTTGCCAATGACCATGCTCTCCTAGATGATAGCCATGATCTGAAGTAAAGATAATAATGGTATTTTTATCTAGGCCTGTTGCTTTTAATTTATCTAAGACACGCCCAATTTGAGCATCCATAAAACTAGTGGTTGCATAATAGGCTCTTTTTATGGTCTTAGATAATTCTTTATCTAAATAGACTTGTTCTTTTTTTGAGCGCACAGCTATAGCTGCTGGCTTTGGAATGGTTTCTAAATATGCGTCTGAACTTTCAGGAACTTGAAAATCTGACAGGTCATATAAATCAAAGTACTTTTTTGGCGCCACAAAAGGAACATGGGGTCTGTAAAGCCCAAAGGCTAAAAAGAAATTTTCTCCACTTTCAGCAAATTCGTCCAGAAAATTCATAGTCTCCATGGCACCGATACCATCAGTTTGTTCTTCATCATTTCCATCAGCTTCTAACCAACTTAAAGTTCCTCCGTCTAATTTGGGTTTCAAGGTTTTTATTTTATATTCCTCTTTTTTATCACGCCCATAGGGGTTAACTGTTCTATCCCATGTAAAAGAATCATCATGTCCTGCGGTGCCAATGTCTCTTGGGTTATGGTAGTGATAAATTTTACCAACTCTTACCGAGTGATAATTTTCTGTTCTAAATTTTTGTCCAAGGGTAACTACATCTGGAATGGTCTGTCTAACATACAATCTTAACTTCTTTGATTTTGTTTGATCTGGATATAAACCCGTCATTAGAGAAACTCTTGAGGGGCCACACAATGGATATTGCACATGAGCATTTCCAAAAAGAACCCCTTTTTTAGCCAATTTATCTAGGTTTGGAGTTTTTACTAAAGCATCACCATATGCGCCAATGGCACAGTTAAGGTCATCTGCAATGATAAATAATACATTTAGCTTTGATGGCGGTTCAAAGGTAGTTGAGCTTGTTAAGGTGATTATAAATAATGGTATAAGAACAAGTTTTAATTTTTTCATTTATAATCAATTTTAGAAGAATCAATACCTAGTTTATAGTATTAATATTTTTTAAATTATTATTGTATGTAATTGTATACTTTTCTTCGCGATTCTTTTTAGCATTTTTATTTAATTGCTTTACAATCTTATTAAATAATTTTTTTTCTTTTCCTGTGAACATAATTTTATTTTTTTTTAGATTCTAAGCCTCCAAAATCTGTATCGGATATACTTTTCAATTCAGTTAATGACATGGTATTACCATACCCTTTCTTTAAGCGATATAGTTCAATTTTTAAGTTTTCAATGCGTTCAGCATGCGCCTCAGAATGTATTAAATTATTCATCTCTGATGGATCATTTTGAAGATCATAAAATTCCCAAACATCAATATCATAATAAAAATGTATCAATTTATAGCGTTGGTTTCTTATTCCATAATGTGGTTGAACACGATGATAGTATGGATATTCATAGTAATGGTAATACATAGATTGTCTCCAATCTTGTGGAGTTTCTCCTGTTAAATTGGAAAAAAAACTGTTTCCTTGAATTGCTTCAGGAACAGAAACACCTGCCATTTCTAATAAGGTTGGTGCAAAATCAATATTTGTAATTATATCATTCACAATAGTTCCTGGTTTTATTTTTTCAGGATAACGAATAACAAAAGGCATACGTAACGCTTCTTCATACATAAAACGTTTATCAAAAAATCCATGCTCACCTAGAAAAAATCCTTGATCAGAGGCATAAATTACAATTGTATTTTCCTCAAGGTTATTCTCCTTTAAATAAGCTAATACGCGACCAATATTATCATCTACAGATTTTATAGTAGCCAAATAATCTTTAATGTATTTCTGGTATTTCCATTTACGAATATCTTCATCAGACAACTCCTCTGAAGGAGCTACTATTTCACCTGGTTTAAATCCAAATCGTAGCCATTTACCACGTTCTTTCTTGGAAAGTGTAATTGGGGGTGCCATTTTCATATCTTTTCTACTAAAATAATCCATCGTCATTTCAGTGTTCCCTGCAGTCAATTCTCTGCCGCTGTAATTATCATTGAAAGTAGCGGGATAAGGCATTTCTATATTACTCCATAGGTCTTCATATTTGGTATCTGGAGCCCATTCACGATGTGGTGCTTTATATTGTAATAACAAACAAAAAGGTTCATTTTTATCTCTTACATTGAGCCAATCTATAGCAAAGTCAGTGGTTAAGTTTGTTGCATATCCTTTTTCTTTTCTAGGTTGACCGTTGTCATTGTATACAGGATTCCAATATAAGCCTTGTTGCCCTTGAGCTACGTGATATTTATAATAATCAAAACCAACTGGTTTGGAGGCTAAATGCCATTTACCAACCAAAGCTGTTTGATACCCTGCCTTTTTTAATGCTTGTGGGTAGGTCCATTGTTTGCTGTCAAAAACTCCTCCTTTATAATTTTTATAATAACCATTTACATGACTGTATTTCCCTGTAAGAATTGATGCTCTACTAGGGCCACAAATAGCATTTGTACATAAGGTATTGGTTAATATAGCTCCCTCATTTGCAATGCGATCTATATTGGGGGTTGGGGCTAATGCTTTAAAAATTCCACCATAAGCAGATATCGCATTGGTTGCGTGGTCATCTGAAAAGATAAATACAATATTGGGTGGTTTTTTTGAATCAATCTCTTTTTGACCATAATTCTTTAGGGTTGACAAAAGAAATACTAAAAGAAATAGTTTGTTTAAGGAGTGCACATATTTAATTTTAGAGCTATTAAAACGCTGATAAAACCAAACATATTATATGTCTGGTTTTATCAGCGTTAAGAGCTAAATACTTAGCTATTGTTTGATAATTTTTTTAGAATAGATAGTACCATTGTCAATTTTGATTAAATGAATACCAGATGAAAGTTCTGAAATATCAACTTGATTGGTATTAAAGACTTCCTTTTCTAAACCTCCTAAAATAGAGTATACTTTTATTGATTTAATATTTTCAACTCCTTTAATAGAGATCATATCTGATGTAGGGTTTGGATAAATTGATAATGACATCAATTCTTGTTCTGAAACACTAAGACTGCTATCAAAATTAAGACTAACCTCATCGATATACATCAGTTCACTTAGATTAGTAGGTTCTGCAGTTGTTCCCCCAAATTTAGAAAACTTTATTCTAACTTTTCTCTCAATATCATTTGTAAAAGTACCTGTTTGTTGCATCCATTCGTTAGCAGTAGTTGGCTGTGTTGTAACTACGGTTTGAACGGTCTCCCAAGTACTATCGTTATCATCATTAGTCATAATTTTAAAGGTAGGTTCATAATCTCCAGTATTACCCCAAGAGACTACTACTGCCCATCGTGTCCAAAAAGACCAGTTGTAAGTTCCAGCTGGAAGTGTTATTGTTTGATTAATAAACTGTCCGTCTGGACCCCCTTTTTTAAATAACTTAAACATTCTGTCTTCAGAATAACAATCTCCATTAGTAGCAGAAGTAGGAGCATAGGAGCCACCAACTCCAGCTCCCCAACCCCCTAAAACGGGGAAATTTCCACTACCATCTACACCCGTATCAGGGTCTACCGCTGTGGTATTAACACCACCATTCACTAAAAATTCTAGACCTGGTGCAAGCGCAACAAAATTAACTGTAACGGTACTTGTTGTTGTTCCATCTTGAGCAGTAATAAGAATAGATGTTGTTCCAGGAAGACTTGTTGCATCTGTAACATCACTAGTAGCACTTGCGTCTGTTGTTGTTGCTACTACTGTAGGAACAGTAGTTGTTCCTTCTGGTAAAAAGACATCATAGTTAGTTTCTAATGGAGAAAACCCAGAAATTGTAGTACCATCAACCGTCAAATCTGATAATGAAGTGTCATCAGTTACGTTTCCTAATCCACTTGCAAAATTTAGACTTACATCATCAATAAACCATAATTCATTAAGATTTGATGGTGCTGCATTTGTTCCGCCAAATTTAGAAAACTTTATTCTCACCTCTCTTTCTATGCTATTGGTATAGGTTCCAGTTTGTTCAACCCAAGTATCAACAGTAGTTGGTTGAGTTGTCACAACTGATTGAACTTCTTCCCATGTACTATCGTTGTCGTCATCAGTTAAAATTGTGAACTTAGGCGTACTGTCTTCGGTATTATCCCAAGATACTAGTTCTGCCCATTTAGTCCAAAAAGACCAATTGTAATTTCCGGGAGGAAGGGTTACTGTTTGGGTGACAAATTGCCCAGAATTACCCCCGACTTTAAACATTTTAAACATTCTATCGTTAGAATGACAATCTCCATTGACAGTAGAAGCCGATGCATAAGCTCCTCCACCTCCGCTTCCCCATCCCCCTAATTGGGCTGGAAAATTACCGCTACCATCTACACCAGTGTCTGGTGTGGTAGTATTTGCTCCAGTAGCTGTATTAATGCCAGGATTAACAAGAAATTCATCACCAACCTCCTGGGCGCTAATTGTTAAACTAAACAAAAAAGTGAAAGCTATAAAACAGCTATACACTATTGTTTTCATTGAATTTTGAGTAATTTTTTTTGTCATAATTTATTTATTTAGTTGTTTCTTTTATAGTTTTGCCACAATAGCATTTTTTCTTCACCTAGATTTCCTTTTAATTTTCCGTATAGTTTATTGTATACGTTTTTCAATTTAGCTTTTTTTGTTTCCGGGTTGTCTTGATATTGCTCTTTGATTATCAAAACTTTTTGGAAACGCTCTAATTGAATTTGATAAACTTTAGTTTGTTCTTCTTTATTTAAAGAAAGCGCCTTAGTCATTGTATTTGTTAAAGTTGTTGCTCTTTTTATTGGATCCTCTTGAGCATATGCTCCAAGAGAAATAATTGTTAATAACGTAAATACTACAAGTTTTTTCATTATGGATATATTATAATTCATATTATAAAACATATACAAAAACTTATGTATCAAAGTTATCTTTCGTTAGAACCTCTAGCTATTACTTTTGAGGATAAACCTATAAAATTTGAGGATAAGTAATGTAATATGTTAATTCCTCATAAAAATATGTAGACAATAATGGCTAATGGTTCACAATTTGTTCAGATAGTTAAATTATTTAACCAATCGATATGGTTTTAATCTTTATTAGTCTTAATGATAGGAATTAAACTTTTCTAAAGGTTTATTTTTCCAACTAATACCTGGTTGCCATTTAGGGGCTTTTACTTTACTTAGATAGTTGTCTAAGAGTACCTCTAATTGTGAAGCTTTTTCAGAAAGTGATGCTGCTAAATTATTTTTTTCTTTAATGTCGTTTTTGATATCAAAAAGTAGCAATTCATTGTTATTGTAAAATTTGATCAGTTTAAAATTATCTACAATAATTGCAGAATGCGCTCTTTTAATTGCGATCCCATTTTCATAAGGAACATGAAAAATTAATCCCTCAGAAATACGGTTAACATTCCCTTTGCCATCTTTGGTAAGTATGTTTTTTAAACTTCCTCCATCTAAATGATCTTTTAACTGTAATGTATGGCCAGCTATATCTGTAATGGTGGGTAATAAATCTGAAAATGTGATTGGAGTTTTAGCTTCTAATCCTGCCTTAATTTTAGGCCCAGCAATAATAAAAGGAACTCTTATGCCGCCCTCCATGGCATCCCACTTCCCTCTACTAAGTGGAAAATTAGATCCTTCTTTATAAAATCGTTTAGGTGGCATTACTGGGACAGCACCATTATCTGAGGTATAAATAATATAGGTATTTTCTTCTAAACCTAATGCTTTAACACGGTCTAATACCATTCCAACACCAGTATCTAAGTCTTCAGTCATTGCTGCAAACCCCTCGTGTTTTTGATATTTCCCTTTAGGTTTGTTTTTGTATTTTTCTAATGTTTTCTTTCTAAGCATAATATCAGAATGAACTGCATAATGTGATATCTGTAAGAAAAAAGGTTGTTTAAGTTTGGCTTTTCTTTCAACAAAATCTATGGCCTTTTTAGTAGTACTAAATATTTTTTTTGGATCTTCAGAAATATTATTTTTCCATTGTTTTTTATTGGATCTAAAATCAAATCCTCCATCTTTATTTCCAGTAATTCCATCACTTTCATCATATCCAAGAACAGCAGGGTCTACATCGATACCCCATTTACCGAAATGAGCCGTTTTATAATTAGCGTTTATGTTTTTTAAGAGCTTTGGAATTGTATATGAGGTTTCGTGCTGTATATGATTGGTGTTCATGCCAACTCTAATCATTTTGAGTCTAGCTGGTGTTTGCCCAAATTGAATACTGTATCTAGATGGAGAACATACTGGAGCACTGGCATAGGCAGAAGAAAAACGCATACCTCTGTTGGCTAATGCTTCAACATTAGGTGTATGATGATAGTCGCTTTTTGACCAGGTTTCATTATCCATCATCTGAACTGAAGTTCCGTTCCAGCCTTGATCATCAGTTAAGATTAAAATAAAATTTGGAGCTTTATCTTTTGTGGATATTTTGGCGGGTTTACAACTAAAATATAACAATCCAACCAAACCTATAATAGCAAATACTTTGTGATTATTTTTCATTTTATAAACGTTCATTGTAATTCAAATAATTTTTAACACTTATTTTTTATTAAAAACCAAGATAGCTCTATTGCTATTTGCAACCGATTTAAAATTGAGATTAGCAAATAATGAACCCCTATACATACTAGTCTTAATAATACACCACTAAATAAATAAATAAACAACGCCTATGAGTTTAAATTTTATCCAATACAGTTTACTATTTGATATTACACATAATTGTTAAATATTCAGTTGGTGAGGAATTATTTAATACTCTTCACTATACTCTTTAGGTGATTTACCATAGTGCTTTTTAAATAGGGTACTGAAATATTTTGGATTGTTAAAGCCAGATGCATAAGCAACATCACTAATTCTAACCGAGTGGTTAGCTTTGAGTAGCTCTGAGGCATGATTTAATTTGATCTTTATCACTAAATCTACAGGAGACATATTGGTGAGTCCTTTTAATTTCCGAAACAGATTTGATCGACTAAGACCGGTTTTATCGGATATCAAATTAATAGAAAACTCACTATTGGTAATGTTGCTTTTGATAATGTCTACAACGTCAGATAAGAAATTTTCATCAGCTGATTTTGATTTAATTTTTCCTTTAGATGTAGGGCTCAAAATTTCATTGATTGCTTGCCTAGAATTAATTAGGTTATTGGCCATTGCAATTAATATTTTCATATTAAATGGTTTTTCTAAATAAGCATCGGCCCCAATTTCAAGACCTTCAATTTTATCATCAAGACCACTTAAAGCTGAAATCATTATTATAGGAATATGGCTGGTTTGAAAATTTGTTTTTATAATGTTACATAACTCTTTACCACCCATATCTGGCATCATAACATCCGTGATAATTAAATCTGGATTTTTTGCCAAGGCTATTAAAAGCGCTTCTTTACCATTTGGAGCATCTAAAACTATATATTTTTTTTCTAATTCAGCTTTAATAATCAATCTTAAATCTTTGTTATCCTCAACTAGTAATATGCGTTTATTATCAGTAATACTATCCTCTAGCGAGATGGGTTCAAATAAATTAGAATTTTCAATTAGGATTTCATTTTCATTATAATGTTCGCTTCCCATTTTTAAGACTACTGTGAATGTTGAGCCTAAATTTTCCTTACTTATAAATTTAATATTTCCGCCGTGTAATTCAACAATTTTTTTCGAAATCATTAACCCAATACCTGAACCACTAATTCCTTTATTGTTAATATTTGTTCCTCTTGTAAATCTTGAAAAAATTAATTTTTGTTCTTTCTCAGGGATTCCAAATCCGTTATCTATAAAGTCTATTGTTATCTCTTTTTTACTTTTTGTTGCCTTAATTTCAATTTTACCACCATCCTCACTGTATTTTATAGCATTAGAAATTAAATTATAAAAAATTCGAGACATTTTATTTTCATCGATCCAGATATGAACTTTTGGAACTGAAACGATAATATCAATAGACTTTTTATTGAGTAATGGTTCTACTTGAGCTACAGTTCTGTGAATAATTTCCTTTAATTCAACTTTTATTATTGATAATTTAAGCATTCCTCGATCTGCTTTTTGAAAGTCTAAAAGCTGAGTTACATATTCATTTAAATTTTGTGTATTTCGATGAATTAGATCTATGTTATTTTGAAAATTATTTTTTTCGGAAAGTTGAGAAACTAACAGTTGAATTAAAGTAACTGGAGTTCTTATATCGTGAGCTACTTCTGTAAAAAACTTTATTTTATTGTCATTAAATTTTTGAATGGCTCTAGATTTCCTCATGAGAAAAAATATATAGATAAGGCCACTTCCAAACAACACATAGAACATAAACGCTAGGTGACTTAGCCAAAAAGGATTTTTAATAATAATATCAATGTGAAATGATTGTATTGAAGAAATACCATCAACATTTGTAGCTTTAATATCTAGTGAATACTTCCCAGGAGGTAGTTTTGAATAAACAATACCAGTACTGTTTTTAGATTCATTTACAGTTTGATCATACCCTTTTAATTGCCAATAAAAAGAATGCTTTTTTGAGCCATGGAAGGTGGGGGCTTCAAAGTCAAAACTCAATGAGTTTTGATTGTAATTAAGCGCTATTTTATCTAGGTAATTTATGTTTTTTTCAATCATAGTAGAATCGGCCAAAACACCATTAATTTGGAAGTCTGAAATATAGATTTTTGAAATCTCTTTCTCTTTGGGGATCTCTAAAGGATTAAATAGCGTTGCGCCATCTGGACCACCAAAAGCCAAACGCCCATCACTAGATTGAGTGGAGGCACCAAATCCAAACGTATCAATGGTTAGCCCATCGCCATGATCATATTTTCTTATAATTTCTTGAGTAATATTTAATTTCCACAAGCCTAGATCACTGGAAAACCACAAATTTTCATTTGAATCTTTTTGTATAGAAAACACAGTTCCAGGTTCAAATTTTAATGCAGAATTGACGTGTTTTATTTTCTTAGTTGAGAGGTTATAATTAAATAAGCCCTGAGTATTTCCAACCCAAAGACAGTTGTTTTTTTTGTCAAATAATACTGCGTGATTTTGATCAATATTTTGTTGGTTATTATCTTTAATGATATTGATACTTTTATCGAGCTTATTAATTTCATAAACACCACTAGAAGATGCTACATATAGTATGGGGTCTTCTCCAGCTATAATGGATCTAGCATTTCCTGTTTTATAGGTACTAATCAAGACATTATCTCTATAATGTTTTACAGGCCCATCAAAACCACCAAGCCATAACTCATTATTTTCTAAAAAAGTAGTAAAAATTAGTTTAGATTTCTTTTCTTTTTCTTTAAGTTTAAAAGTGGTTGTTTCTCCTGTTTTAGGATTAAAGTTTACTAAACCAATACCGTAAACTCCAAGAATTAAGTTTTCTCCTTTCTTATTTATGGTTAAGACTGCTTTGTTGGCCAATAGTGGATGTGCATTGTAATTGGTCCAATTTCCACCAGGTGATCGTTTGCTAATTCCATCTTCAGTACCAAACCAAACATTGCCTCCAGGCTCATAATAAATGGAACGAATATTATTGTTATGAATACTATTGGGCTTATAAGGGATGTAAAAAATATTTTTAAAAGCATTATCTCTAGGGTAGATTAAATCAATTCCAACTTCTCTTAACCCAAGCCAATATGCATTTTCTTCATCAACAAAAATTTCATAGATGCTATTTTGACTGAGTGAATTTGTTTCACTTGGTGTATTTTCTAATTTATTAAGAATATTAAATTGATCATCCATAATTAATAAACCGGCACCTTCTAAAGCAATTAAGGCTTTATTCGTTTTATCAAATGCTATAGACCTTATGGTATGTGTGTTTATTTTTTGATCATAAATTTGTACTTTTTTAACATCATCATTATCAATAACATAAAGTCCTTTTTGGTAGGTTCCTGCCCAAATCCGGTTTTGATTGTCAAAATCTAAATCAAGAATTTCATGATCTTCTAAGTATGTTTTATAGGGTACTAATTCATTTATACTTTGATAATAAGTATAGATATTAATTCCTTTTGTAGCGGCAATGTAAATTTTGTTTTCATGTACTTGAATACTTCGGTTAAACATGCTGTTAGGATGTAGAACCTTGCTTAAGGTTTTAGTTTTTAAATCGTAAATGATCAATCCTTGTTGAAGCCCAATAATTATGGTGTGGTGATTGATAAGCCCAAAAGACAAAAATTTAAGGTCTTTTAAATTTAAAATAGACTCAAAGCTGTCTTGCTGATAGTTATACTGAAGAAGTTCTCCTTTAGATCCTAAAATGAAAAGTTTTCCATTTTTACTGATAATATCTACAACACCACTGGTTAGAAATTTGTCATAGTTTTTAAATTGATATCCAGAATATCTGTTAATTCCTTGTGATGTACCAATCCACATATAGCCCAAGGTGTCTTTTTGAAAAGCTCTAATTGCCCCACTTCTAATTCCGTCATAAACCCCTAAATGTTTTATTTGCTGACCAGATACTAGAGTTGGAAGTAAAAAAAACAAGAGAGCTATGATATAAAAAAAGCGCCTCATCATAAAAACAAGATTTGGGAAGTTAATATTAATAATTACTCCTATATGGTAAAAATACAATTTTTCATAGGAAGCTCAATAAGAATAAATTTCAGTAAAGACTTTAAATATCTGTTATTTTTTTTGATTCTTCCTTTTTGATTTCATTACTTTTTTTAACCACCAATCTCTATTTGGATTATAGTTGTATTGTTGTTTTAATTTGGTTGCTTTATTTCTGAGCTCTGCCTCTATTTTATTATAAGCTTCTACATTGATCAGGTTATTCATTTCACCTGGGTCTTTCTTAAGATCATATAACTCATCAATATCATTATCTAAAAAAGCATCAACCAGCTTGTAATTCTCAGTTCTTACAGCAATTTGATTCGGCCCTGCATAAGGCCAGTAACTATCTACATAGTATTCAAATAGAATTGCATCTCTCCAATTTTTCTCCTTTTTCCCTTCTAATAAATTCACCATCGATTCTCCTTGCATATAACTAGGGGTTTCAATTCCCGCTAAATTTAGAATCGTTGGGGCTATGTCTATATTAAGACACTGTTCTTTTATTTTCGTATTTTCTTTAATCATTTTTGGATAACGAATAAGCATTGGCACTCGCATAGAGTTTTCATAAGCTAAGCGTTTGTCTAAAAAGGTATGTTCTCCCATAAAATATCCATTATCACTACTATATATAACAACAGTGTTTTCTAATTCACCCATTTCTTCTAGGGTAGCTAAGACTTTTCCTAGAGATTCATCTATAGCAACTAAACATCGTAAAAGCTGCATATTTCTATCATAATTAATAGGCCATTCTAGCTCTGGTAGTTCAGAAGGTATGGGTAAATTCTTTTTCCATTCAAACCCAAAGGTCTTTTTTCGCTGCCATTCGGGTTTTCCTTTAAAGGTTTCTTTATGGGTATCATAAGGTGGTGTTGGCAATTCTTTGCCTACATATAAATCTTCATGTCTTGGAGCAGGCAAATGAGGTTGATGAACGGCTTTATGCCAAAGGTTTAAACTAAAAGGTTTGTTTGGGTCTCTTTTTTCTTTTAACCAAGAAATTGCCTTTTCCGTTAAAATATCTGTCATATATCCTTTTTCTTGATACTCTTTCCCATTTTCATTTACCGGAGGATCAAAGTATTTTCCTTGCCCTACAAAACTAAACCAGTAATCAAACCCAGGTCTAATGTGTTTTTTACCGGTATAATGTGCCATATGAATTTTTCCAACATGTGCTGTTTCGTATCCGCTTTTTTGTAAATGGGTAGAATAGGGTGCAAACTCATCCCAATTTGGATCTACATGTTTATTATTTTGATTTACTCCATGGATATGAGGATAAGTTCCTGTTAAAAAACTAGCTCTAGAGGGGGAGCAAATCGATTGCGTTACAAAGAAGTTTTCTACATTAGCACCTTCTTTAGCCAATCGATCAATGTTTGGCGTTTTTAAAAACGGATAGCGTTCAGAGAGTCCAAGAGCATCAAAAGGTTGGTCATCTACCAATACAAATAAAAAGTTAGGCTGTTTTTGTTTGGATGCCTTTTTTACTGATTGGGCTTGGGAAATAAAACTTGTAGTTAAAAGAAGAAGTAAGATTTGATGAATTATAGTATATTTTTTCATTGAAAATTTACAAGATTAAACAACAAAATTGAGATTAAATACAAGTTTAATAGTTCTGTTTTCGGTCAATCTACCTAAAAAATTGTTCAAAATGTGTTAGAATATTAGTTTATGTAAAAATGAATGCTAGTTCGCTACACAAACAATACTTTTTTAAAGTCTTTATTCTTTTTAATTAATGGGAGGTGTTTATTTTATAAAAATACTGATGAGATGTATTACAGATCTCCAAGCTGTTTAAACTTAAATTTTTTGTTAGAAGCCGGCTCATGTTCTTCTTCCATAATATTTTTTATGCGTGCTACAATTTCAGGGTGCTGGCTAGCAATATCTAGTTGTTCTTTGATGTCTGTTTCTAAATTGTACAACTCAATCTCTAAATTACCCTCAAAAATATTTTTGCGAACTCCCTTCCATTTTCCTAATCTTACCGCCTGCTGTCCATTGTAGCTAGGAAATTCCCAATATAAAAAATCATGTGGCATTTGTTCTTGATCAAGCAGGGTAGGTTTAAAGCTAATGCCGTCTATAGAATTTGGAGGTGGTACTCCGGCTAAATCAGAGATGGTAGGCATAAGATCATAAAAAGCAGAGATGTGCTCACTTTTTGTTCCAGGCGTAATATGGTTTGGCCAACTTACAATTAAAGGAACTCGAATACCCCCTTCATATACAAACCCTTTGGTTCTTCCGTAGCCATTAGAAAATGGTGTTGAACTTTCAAAATAATCATAATCAACACCACCTAAATAAGTAGGTCCATTATCACTTGAAAAAATGATGATCGTATTTTCATAAATTCCTTTTTCTTTTAGTGATTTTACAAGTTCACCCAATTGATGGTCTAGATAAGTAATCATAGCGGCATAGGTTGCTCTAGGATACCTATTCGGAAAATAACTATCATCACCAAGATAGGGTTCTTCTTCGCCTAAGATTTTTCTGTACTCATCTACATAGGCTTTTGGTGCTTGCAACGGCAGATGGGGTAGTGGAGATGCATAATACATAAAGAAAGGAGTGTCTTTATTAGCTTCAATAAAAGACAATGCTTTTTCTTGAATTTTTTGAGGTGCATAGTCATTTTGAGTAAACTTTATATAACTTTCCTCTTTTAAGGGATCTGCCAAGGCATCTAATTTAGTTCTTGGGGGTACCAATTGGTTATTCAAAAAAACTTTAGTGTCATTTTCCCAAAGATGTGCAGGATACAGATTGTGTGCTTGTCTTTGACAATTATATCCATAAAAAAAGTCAAATCCTTGCAGGGTGGGTATGCCGTCAGATTCAGGTGCTCCTAATCCCCATTTTCCAAAAATACTGGTTGTATATCCCGCTTTTTTTAATTGGTCTCCTAGGGTAACCGTGTTTTTAGGGATGGGTCTTTGCCCCTCTAAACCCGGGTTAAGATAAACCTCATTATAGTTCCAAACATCCCCTCTTTCATTCCATTCATCGTTACCTCTTATGTAAGCGTGTCCCGCATGTTTTCCTGTTAAAAACATATATCTTGCCGGTGCGCAAACTGGAGCTCCAGAATAATGCTGGGTAAACCTGATTCCATTTTTAGCCAATGCATCTATATGGGGTGTTTTAATGA
>Ga0209194_1000962_pt1 | contig 19795 bp, 26 predicted proteins | sample COGITO_mtgs_1004_FD_184787 | JGI IMG/M metagenome (GOLD analysis project Ga0209194, IMG submission 184787) | Pelagic marine microbial communities from North Sea - COGITO_mtgs_100413 (SPAdes) (version 2) | ecosystem: Environmental > Aquatic > Marine > Epipelagic ...
CTTTAAAACCAAAAGTATTTTATTTATAAAGACTCTTTAATAAAATATCTTTAAAACCAAAAGTATTTTATTTATAAAGACTCTTTAATAAAATATCTTTAAAACCAAAAGTATTTTATTTATAAAGACTCTTTAATAAAATATCTTTAAAACCAAAAGTATTTTATTTATAAAGACTCTTTAATAAAATATCTTTAAAACCAAAAGTATTTTATTTATAAAGTCTCTTTAATAAAATATCTTTAAAACCAAAAGTATTTTATTTATAAAGTCTTTTTAAAAATAAAATAAAAAAATATTAAAAAAAAATAAGATCATAAATCATCCAAAACACTATACTTTGACTTGTTTTTAAATAATACAATTTATTATCTTAGTATTTTAATAAATTAATTTTCTAACTATACAGTAATGGAATTATTAATATTAGGAGCTTCTTCTATATTAGGATATAATTATCTATCAAAAGATATTATAAAGAAATACGAAAGTACAGAGACGACACATGGTAATACACTTGAAAAAAACAAATTATATGATCATGTTACAAAGATTGATAATACAAAAGTACTTGGTCAAAGAGGTAGACATATTTCAGCACCTACTAGAAATATAAACTTTGGTACATACAAGAAAAGACAGACTAAAACACCAGTGTTTCTTAATCCAATGCCAAAACAAAATGAACCTATTTATTCTGGTTTAAAAATGACAAAGGAACAAGGAATAGAATACTCAAGTAAAGTGACAAACAACTTTAGTCCTCAGGAAGTAACACCCGTTCCAGGTAGAATTCCTTTGAGATATAGAAATAATCAAATTGATCTCAACAAGTTGAAAACAGGTCAATCATTAGAAACCGTACAAAGAAACAAGATGCCATTGAAAAATAATAATAATGGTTTTTCAAGAAAAAATATTATCCCAGAATACATGGATCAAAGAAACGAGTTACAAACACATACATTTAATATACACAATGGTTCTTCAAGAAAACCAGACAACAACCCAAATGTAAGGTCTTATGATCAAACAAACAAGAATACAAAAATGATAAAATCTACGACAAATACAAGAGCTTTTAGGGACATGAATGTCAAAGAATCAGATGAATCAAAGGTTTATAGATCTAGAAATGTAAAGGATTCCGTTGTAACTAGAAAAGGATTGTTACCACATGACTCTAGAGATTACTCAAAAGAATATACAAATGTAAATGGAAAGATTAGGCATTCTAACCAAGCATCCAAGGTTGCAGATAAATTAATGCTCCAAACAAATAATGAATACCGTGATGTAAAGTCTAATTTTAGAGCAAGAAATTTATTCAACAAGAGACCTAGTGGGAAAATGTTTACAAGTAATAGAGAAGAAACAAGAGCAAGAAATGTAACTGGTATGATGAACAAAAAATCATCACCAATGATTGTTACTTCTAGTAACGACACACAATACACGTCACAACCGCAACGAAACAATTTTATTTCAAAAATGTTTAATCAAGGCTATCATGGTCAAGCAAACAAGTTATTAATAAACTAATCACTCTTCTTTTTCTTTTTTGGTTTCTTCTTTTTAGACTTGTTTTGTAGGTTAGTAGCGTAAGCAGTCTTTGCCATCAACATGACTATCTTTGCTTCTGGACCTAGAGAAATATGACCATATTTTTTCTGAAAATCTTCAATCAAATGAGCCAATTCCAATTGTACTTCAGTCTTTTGCCAGTCATAAGATATATTTTTGAGATCAATACCAAATAATGGGTAATAATGAAATATTTGATCTATACCCCATACACCACCATTAATGATCATTTTATAATCATCTACACTTTGAAGTAACCTATATTGACTTTCTTGTTGTTTTAATATAAGATCAAGTTCATCTAGACTTGTATTTTGATTATATTTCTTGTACGCTTTTATCTTTCTTTTTTCAAAATTTTTAATATGAGAAATTTTATCCATTCTATTTTCCAATGTATCTTGTTCTCTATAAGGTATCTTTTTGACATCTAGAGAATCATCTGATTCATAGTCACTTTCAATATTAATTAATTCTTGTTTCTTTTTCTTTGGTTTTGGATCGTAATCAGATACACTTTGTTGTTTTAAACTTTCAATGCTCTTTATGCTATTGTTTCCAATACTTTTAATACTAGTATTGTCTATATCAGAACCATCACTCATAATAGCATTCAAAATGTCATTATTCAATTCTTCCATGTTTCTATTATTTAAATCTTTTCTTTAAATTATTTTTTTATTTGTACTTTTAATATGAAGACAGATTTTTCTCCTTATGTATACATGTGGGGTTTTGGTTCTAATCAATACTATAAATTTAAAGATTTACAACAAATGAGGCAACAAATTAAATTAAACAGTGTTTCACTTGCTTTTGTAATTTCAGATCACGTTAATAGAGATATGCGTCAAGATGTCTATGATGCTAAATCTACTGTGACACAATTTATAAAAGACGGTGGAAAATGTATCCTTAGTTTTGGTGGTCTAACAGGTCCTTATTTACACGAGTATACTGATCCAGATAAAGAATTTAGAGTTGTAAGTGATTATATTAGAGATACTAAAATTACATCTGTAGATTTTGATATTGAAGGTCATTACGTAAAAGATCAAGTCACTATAGATAGAATTATTATGTTATTAAAGAAACTTAGAGGTGAGTTTCCAAAGTTGGAAATTAGTTTCACTTTTCCAGTTATGCCATTCTTTGAACCTAGAAACGATGGAGGCTTAACACAGGACACTATAAAGATTCTCCAAAGAGCTAAAGATGAAGGGTTACTACCATTTTTGGTAAATATTATGGCCATGTGTTACTACAGACCTTTACCTTCTGGTGAAACCTGGGGAACTGTAGCAAACAAGACTTGTGAGTTTGTAAAGAATCAGGTAAAAGATATTATGGGGAAAGACGACTATTCTTACATGGGTATAACACCAATGATTGGTCTACAAGAAGATAATTCTATTTTTACAGCTTCTGATTTTGTTGTATGTGCCAAGTTTGCAAAAGAAGTAGGGTTAGGTAGATTATCTTCATGGTCTCTTAATAGGGATCAAATTATGAAAGGAAATGAATTGTCTATTTATTCAAAGGTAAATACATTAGATTATCAATTCCATAATTCAGCACTTGCTATACTAGGTAAACAAGACATGGTTGAAGTGCCCCAAGTGCCCCAAGTGCCCCAAGTGCCCCAAGTGCCCGAAGTGCCCGAAGTGCCTGAAGTGCCCGAAGTGCCTGAAGTGCCTGAAGTTCCTGAAGTTCCTGAAGTTCCTGAAGTGCCCCAAGTGCCCCAAGTGCCCCAAGTGCCCCAAGTGCCCCAAGTGCCCCAAGTGCCCCAAGTGCCCCAAGTACCCCAAGTACCCGAAGAATCGTTACTTCATGAAGAAGGTGAATGTAATCTAACACCAGGTGTTTTACATGAAGAAGGTGATTGTGACATACAAGAACCAAAAAAAGTTGAAGAAAAAAAAGTAATCTGTAATTGTACTTGCAATTGTGAAAAATGTTTACAAAGCTAAAAATAAATTTTTATTTTGAATTGTAATGAGAAATATTTATCTTTTAACTGCATTATTTTGTATTTTAGTTTCTATTGACTACTACGGTTACAATGTCTTTAATAAACTAGAAAAGAAACACAAGGATATATTATATTTGTTCATGGGTTTACTGGGAACTTATTCTATCTATTGTATGGAAAACAAACAAATAGAAAGATCTCAGTTAAATAATGTTTTTTAATTTTATAATAACAAGTAAATGTTTATATTCATAAATGAAGAACATGATCTACCAAATTTTATACATTATTTAGAATTAAATGGTGTCAAGATATTGTATAAAAGTGTTAATAGATTATTTATAAAAACAGAACTCACAAATGACCAAGTAAATGAATTAATAGAAAATTACACTTATCAAGAATATCAAATTAAAAACAATGAATATTACATTATATTAAATGAAACCTATTCACACAAATTTATGATAGAAGACTACAAATTAGAATTCCCTGAACCACATTCTAAATTATTTATTCATCTAGAAACCCCAGGTTATTATGGTACCTTTAATATTGTAGATATTATTTCTAAAACATTGACGATGGAAAATAGTTATGATTTTGAAATAGATATTGAATTATTTAAACAAAAAAAGATATTCCAAGTGTCATCTAGTGTTTTAATGTCTAATGTATATCTTTATACTATGAATTATTTATAACAAAAATCTAAATAATCCAAGTATTTGATTTAATATCTTTAATAAATACACTTTCATATCATCATTTAATTTATTTTCTTTATTAAATGTATATATGATACAAAATGGCATAATAGTTAATTTTGATACAAAACAATATACATCTATATTAGAAGTAGTCAATTACATTTACAATAATGACATCAATGTCGAGTTTATCAAAGACAATGACCTAGATTCTGGTACATATATCATTCAAGATTCAAAGATCTCAAAAGAAAAATATTTCAGAGGTACATATACATTTAGGGAGAATTTGATATTATTAAAAGAAAAAATGTTTATATAGATAAAATTCCAACAAGTATAGTAAACATAATCCACGAAATAGTGTTACTTTCATAAATCATTAAATCAACTTCTAGATCAGCGTAACCATAATCTTTTGTACTAACTAAATCAATGTCATTCTTATTTATATTGTATTTTTTAATGTATTCTTTAATTAAAAACGATTTATCAAATAGTTTTGGTCTAATTGTATTTTTTCCTTGATATCTTATACCGTAAATTGGTAAATTTTTAGATTCAATGTAATAAAGTTTATTTAACAATAATCTAGAAATCATTTCTTGTTTCAATATCTAAAAAAGAGGAAATAGAGAAAATACAAAAGATGTATAATGAAAAAATCCCGTTAAAACAAATGGAATACTAAGAAAAGACAAAACACCAAAAAATCTAGAATATACATCCAAAGTTTTTTTTAGTTTAGTATATTCATTATCTACCTCTATACAATGTCTACCAATACCTTGTACACTGCATTTAATATATTCATTGCTAGTTAAAACCAAATCTTTTTTATCAATATTGTTTTTTGAAATATAGTTTTCGATTAAAAAGGAGCTTTCCATGGTTTTCGGTCTAATTGTATTCTTTCCTCGATATCTTATCCCGTAAAATGGTAAAAAAAATGTCTCTGAATAATAAAGTTTGTTCATCAAAGATCTAGTATAAAACATGTTTCAAATCATTTTAAATAAATGAATTAATAAAAAACATAATGGAATTTAATTGTCAACTTGGTGGATCGCTTGTTCATGTAATTCATTATACTTGTAATGATAATACTACAATTCTTTTTAGTTACATGGGAAAATCATATGAATTCAAAATTAATCAATGGTGTAAAAGAAAATGGACAAATTTTGCAAAAACATTTCATGAATGTCATGACAATTACGAAATGTGGGGAAAATGTAATGTAGACGATACTGGTTTAGTAACATTAGACATTTCACCTCTAAAGAAACAAAATATTATTGAATCAGCGGTAAAAGACGTCATGAATCACTTGGACACTCTATTGACACATTATGAAAAAGAAATATTAGACTATTCCGTATGGTATACAGAGAATTCTGGAGGATATGATACTTATAAAGATTATATTACAAAAATCACATGTCAATGTATTATTGATTCAGAATTTATTTGTGGTAATGTTTCATGGCAATTTGTATATTAAAATATAAATAAAAACTAAAAAACTGAAAAAGTTACTTGGATTAAATAAAGATATTAGAATAAATAAAACAAAAGTATACATTTCGTAAAGTATCAAATCATTTTGCAAGTCTTTCATTTTTGTTTCAAATAGGTTTATTTACCACATTTAGTGTTGTAGTGTCTTCCATCTTGTAAATTCTAGTAGCATATTCATCTACGGCAATCATGACAATGTCTTGATTGTCTCCAATGTCTATAGTTATTTCCAAGTCGTCGTAGAATTCACGTATACGTTGATTAAATATTGAAATATCATTTGTTATATTAATCTTGTATATATATTTTGATGAATTGTTTAGAGCTCTTAAAATAAATTCAGGTGTTTTTTCAGGTAATATATATTTCTCTCTATATTTTATAGTAATGTCTTTTAATATACTATTTGAATTTAATGAATAATCAAAGAAATTTTTATCTTGCAAGTTTTGTTTTGTTACAAACATTAAATAAATATTTTTAGTAAACATGTAAAAATCAGTACTTAGAGTAGAGATACCAGGGCCTATACCCAATTTCTTTGTTACGAAATTGCTTGTGAAAATATCCATTTCATTATCTTGAACTTCAGTGTTGTCTGGTATTCTATATTTTATATAAATTTTGAATTCTGGGTTACCTGACGTCGTAAATGTACCATCTGTTTTAATTAGAGATTTATAGTCTTCAAAGTCAAACACAAGTTCAAAGTCATCCGAGTCACAATATAATGACTTTTTTATATCTCTAGTAAACCAAAATGGTAATGGTATAAAAAATTCTAAAATATCATTATTTTGATTCATGGTATCAAAACTATTTAGATAGTCATTGTTGTAATTATCTTTTTGATATTTTTCTAATTCATTTATGACATCTAAAATGTACTTGTCAATGTGATCTATTCTAACAGATCTTTTGAATAAAGAAATATTATTTACAATCGCATAAGCTACTTTTTTACAGTATCTAGCATATGTACCAGTTTCTAGAGTAATACTAGGTAATTTAATGTATAAATAAATATTGTCCAAAAAGTATTTTTGTTTCTTTAATTTCAAGTTTGAATTATTAGGGTCAATTGTCAGTGTTTCATATACAAAATCTTTATCTTGAGTAAATGGATTTATCAGATTTGAAAAAAAATATTCATTCTTACCTGATGATTCATCAAACATTAATAAAAATTAATTATTTTACTTAAATTAAAATGCAATTAAATACAGTAGCATCTAGACATTTTGGAGTCATTTGGGACACGTTTTTTATTTACGTACTTGGTATGCCAAATGAGATGGATTCAGAATCACAAAATTATTACAGTCAATATTTCAAAATGTCAGCAAAACTATTACCATGTAAGAAATGTAGAGATTATTTTGTCAATGTACTCATGACAAAATATCCAATAGATTTAACAAGCAGAGAAAGAGCATTTGCTAGTGTATACATTTGGAAATCAATAGTCAACAAAAAACTAGGGAAACCAAATGATAGTTTTAAAAAGGTAATTGATTACTATAATTCGTTTATTGTTTAAATAACATTATACCTACTAGAATTCCTCCTATAATTAATAAATCAGATTGATCAATAACAATGTATTTGCTTTCATTGTCACAAAAACGACAAGGTGTCTTTATTTCAAAATCCTCTGAATCATTGTCATCTACGTATTTAGACACTTTTTCTTTCTTTGGTGTAAAAGGAACATAATCTAAATTCATTGATAATGCATAAAAAAATATTTTTATTCTTCTTCCATGATAGTTTCAAGATCTTGTGACATTTGGAGTTCACGATCTTGTTCTAGATTTTGAATGACAAATTCAATATCATTTGCGTGACCTTCATCGTGACTCCTTGCTTCTCTTTGAAACGACCTACGTTGAGGCCGTCTAAGTGGTTGTATTAAATTAAAATCCATTTCTTGTTGTATTCTTGTAGTAAGTTGATTATCTAGTCCGTACATGAAATTATTATATTGAACTAGAAAATAAATGGCTTCATCTATTTCAATGTTTCTAATTTCAATATTTCTTAGTTGTGACATTAAACTTTGAATGTCTCGTACTATACCTATTGCTTCGTTTGTGTTTGTACCACCATTTTCTTGAAAATCAAGAACTCTGTCATGTATTTGATCAGACAATACAATAAGATGTTGAAATTGATCCGGTGTATCTGAAAAAGAGTACCATGAATCACCGGAATAAGCAGAGTCACTTTCAGAACTAAAAGATTCAATATCAAATTGTATGAAATTCATTAAAAAAGGTAATAAAAATAATTTTATTTTAATTTCAGGCTAATTCAGCTACTATTGCATCATCCATTTGTACATCTTGTGCTGGTGCTGGTTGTTGATCATCATTCATTGGTACATCATTTACAGTTTCAGTTGGTACTTCATCTTCATTATCTCTCTTGAATAATTTTAATGCATGTGTGCTTAATTTGTTTATCTTTTCTTTAAATGAATTATAAACTTCTTCTACACTATCTGAAATACCAGAAATCTTATCCTTTAATACAACGTTTACAAAGACATCTACGATTTCGAAATCTTTCAAGTAGTAATGAAACAATGGTGAAATGTTTCTAGTAAAAAAGTTTGTTTCAGATACATTGTAAACATGTTCAAATGTAACATTATGTTTTTCTTGTAATACTTGAGAAAAAACTTTAAACAACTTTTCCTTGTTTTCAGTGTTTAAACGAACAGCCAATACAGAGTATAAAAACGCAAAAGGTTCCATGTCACCACCACTGTTAATAACGTTGCTTAAATCATAAAGAGTAATTACATGTGTACTCTTGTTGATTAAAAAGTTGTTGAAATTAACACCAATAAAACTAAATCTTGTCACAATTTCTGACATGGCTTGTACAATTTCTTTTGCTATCTGATCAGTATAATAAGTATTGTTAAATGTAGTAAATAAAAATTCGATAAGAGGAATCTCGTTGTCTGATTTTGACTTTTCAATAAATACATTTGTTTCTGATTCTTCAGAACATCTATAAAATTTATATCCTCCAATCTTTTTTGAAAGTTGATATTGTCTTTCCATATTAAACATGTCCATTTCAGTCTTTACGTCGTATTTCTTCAAATAACGATCAGGATATAAAAGTGTCGTATTTTCAGTGTTTCTTACAACACGGATTGGTTTTTCAGCTTTTAGTTTGTCGCACATTTCTTTATTTTCGGCGATTTGATATGTTACCATATTAGATTGTTCTAAACCCATTTAAAAGATGTTAAAAAAAAATTTTAAAAATGTCTATACAAAAAATATTCATAAAACTCATGTTATTTTTATAAAATGACTTTTTCATTTTCTGAAACTTGCATAAATTAAACATGACATCATTGTCAAGTTGTTTGTCTTTTAAATCTTTTTCATTTACAATACCATATTTTGTATAATAGTACAATGAACAATTATCAATGGTTAAATGTCTATCTTTAAATGGTATACCTGATATTATGACATGATCCATGTTTATAAATTTAAAACAATTATCTAAAACTTTTTGTGTTATCTTGTTTGGATAACATTTAATTAAATGATCAAAATCTACAACTGTCCTATATTTTATTATGACATCTGGTTTAATTACACTATATATTCTTTCATTAAATCCTATTTTATTTATGTAATTATCCATTTGATTATATAAAAAACAAATGTTTAAAAACAAAAAATTTTTTTCTAATTAATAATAACATGGCTTATGATTCAGCTTATATCACTATCGCTACTAACAAGTCGGCACAGAATGCTGAAATTAATGCTGCAACAAACGTAACTTTCTGGAAGTTTATCACGCGTCCTCACACTTTGTTTGGTATTGCAAAGAATTCCATTTCCGCAACTGGTCTTGCTTTTGGTACCTCTTCTGAAGTAGAAATCCATAAAGAAGGTGATATGCTTTACGAGGGTAGTCTTCAATTGGATGTCTCTGCATGTACCGTTTCTTCTGGTGAGGTAAAGTATACCCATTATCTTGGATTCGCAATGTTTAAACATTTGAGTATCACTGTTGCTTCTCAAGAGCTAGACAAGCATACTGGTGAGTGGATGTATATCTGGTCCAACTTGACCATGAGTGATGAAGAACTCACTGCTCTAGAAAAGTGTATTGGACACACTGATACTTTGATCAACAATGCAAATGCTACTCTTCCTGCTTTCAAGATGATCATTCCTTTGTTCTTTTGGTTCTGTAGAAGACCTAGTTTGGCTCTTCCATTGGCTGCTATGGATTTCTCTCAAATCATCCTACGTATGGAACTCAGAAGTGTTGATGAATTGATCATCAAGTCTGTTCCAGCTGCTACAGTTACTGTTGCTCCAGTCATTTCTAATGCTCGATTCTTTTTCGATCAAGTTCAATTGGATGTTCCTGAACATAATACCCTAGTTGATTCTAATATTGATATGGTTTACGAAAACGTTCAAACCAAGGACCTAATGACCACGACTCAAACTGAAATCACACCTACGCTTCAAATTAGTCATCCTACAAAGTTTGCTGTCTTTACCGCTCGTAAGACTGCTAATGTAAATGGTGGTGCAAATAGATGGTTTGACTTTTCTGATTCTGGTACAAACACTGCTACTTTCTGGAGTGGTGCTTCTCCTTTGGATTCTGCTCGTCTAGATATGTACTCTTCTTCTGTCGAGGAAACTCGTCCATCTTTGTACTTTAATCATTATGTTCCTCTAAAGAGGTTTCAAAGATCCGCCCCAGAGGGTGTCAATGTTTATTCTTGGGCTCTTGCTCCTAAGGATCCTCAACCAAGTGGTACTTTGAATTACTCTCATGTAGAACAATCTGCTTTGTACTTGAAGTTTACTGATGCTGAACAAAAGAAGATTACCTTTTATGCCTTCTCCTATAATACGCTTCTCGTAACAAATGGCTCTATTGGCAAGATATTTTCATCGTGAGTAACGAAAGGGTTCATTGGTAAAATACAAAAAATGTACGTCATTGTTTTTGTTACGATTGTTAAAAAGTCCTTTGATTCATTTAGTTTTCCGAGGTTTCTTAGTAACGAAATAAATGTTTAACTTGACTCATTTCATTTCATTGAAATGACTTTTTTGAAAGACTTACGTCCCAACATTCTTAATGTGTTTCCACACTAAACGGCTTCAAGCAGCAATGTTTGATAAAGATGTTTCTGGCTGCCATAGCATCTCTATCTATCTTAAGTTGACAAGAATTACATTCGTAAATCTCATCAGACGTTTTTGTTAATTCAAAACAATTTCCACAAATCTGACTTGTATATTCTTCATCCAATATGTGTAATAAAACTCCTTTTTCTTTACACTTGTTTTTGAGTCTTTTTTGAAATTGATAATGTGACCAAGTTGTCATATTTCTTGACACTTTTGAATTCAATTTGGTAACCATTTGCTTGGTCTCAAAAGGAGGTAATATGATGTGATTGTAATTGCTTACCAAGTAATGACATACCTTTTTGTGCATGTCATCTCGAACATCCTTTACCTTTTTAATCTTTCGAAACCAAGCTAATTTGTGTCTTTTGTGTCTCTTGTTTAATTTAGATCTAATTCTAGATTTATCTCTTTTTTCTTCTTCATTTTCTAATGTCTTAATTTCTTTAGACAGATCATTCATTCTATTTTTTATAGTATCCATTCTTGAATTGATGATATCCATTTCCTTTAGATATTTTCCTATTTTACCAAATTCTTTGCCACAGAATTCAAAGACATCTTGTCCGTCGTAACCTGTTAAGAACTTTCTTACACCAGGATCTAATGCTATAATGTTTCTTGGTTTTCGTTCCTTTTGTACTTTCTTTTCAAAAGTTAAATGGATGTAATAACTACCTACACGGTCTTTGGATATTTTAACTGATCCAGATGATTCAAATAATTGTTCATAACTTCTTAATTTGATCAATTCATTACCACTTCTTTTAGTAACTGTAGGATATAGGTATTTATCATTCAAAAAAGAATTGTTAAATGTTATTGAATTAATTTCTATTGTATTTTGGTACCACTTTTTGTATGACAAATTAAATGTCTTTTTTGATTTCATATTTGACTCTAAAGTTGATATAAAATGTCTTCTTGCTTTATCTCTAATATCTTGAGGTGTATTTAGTAAAAAAGGATATTCTTTTACCATAGGAGAATCTTTGTTAATACAATAATGCATCAGTTCGTCTTTTTGTTGACATTTCGTAATAACACAATTTTCTTGGTTTAATACTATATTAAAAGTTCTCACAAGAAACGTAATAAGCTTGTAGTTATTAAAGTCTCTATTCTTTTTGGTGTCTAGTTTCTTTAATATGTTAAATATTGATGTCAACTTTTCTCTACATTCAACTGTCGTATGAAACTTGTAAGGAAACTTTTTTGACTTGTAGTAATACTTGATTTGATTTAGTGTCAATGGTTCTTTGACTACTTTCTCTTTTGAGGCATGTTGGTAAAATGGTTTCTTGTGTATTCTATGGTAATCAATTAATAAGTTATAAGTCTTTTTGTATCCTTTGAACCAAGTGTCTATTGTCTTTTTCTCTTTGTTGTTTAATTTCAATTTAATCTTTTTGGATAATGTCATGGTTTTGTCTTTGGACACCTTTTGTTCAATCTTAGGTGTAAATTGATAAGAATCTAATTTTAGATTATTGTCACTTGACATTCTATTAATAGAGAACCAAGACTTGTTTTCCATTAAATTTTCTATTTTGTCTATTTGTGTTGGTAACCAAAGATCTATTGACGTATTTTTAAATTGGTTGTTTACACTAAATGGTTGTTTTAATCTCTTGGTATCTTTTTGGACTTCCTTTTTCTTTCGTTTCATAAAAAATATGGGACACATTTCTATTTATAGTCAAATAGAGGCATATGATTGGTCAATTAAATGAAATAAACAATATTAATATAAACTATTTATTTTTGATTCAAATATAATTTATTTTTCAATTTCTTGTTTCATTATTAAAATTTAAAATGAAACTAAAAATAGATTGGAGATATATTTCATTTAGGAAATATTTATCATTATTTTTTATAGAAAAATACAAAGATAAAGTATATTGGGAAGATATTAGTGAATATCAAGTGTTATCAGAACAATTCATTGAAAAATATAGTGATAAAGTAAAATGGTTTAGTATTAGTCGATTTCAAAAGTTGTCAGAACCATTTATTGAAAAACACCGTGAAAAATTATATTCGTGGTATATTAGTCAATACCAAAATTTATCAGAATCATTCATGGAAAAACACAATGAATACATAGATTGGGAAGATATTAGTAGATTTCAAAAGTTTTCAGAACAATTTATTGAAAAACATAGTGATAAATTATATTGGTTTTATATTTGTAAATACCAAAAGTTATCAGAATCATTTATTGAAAAGTATAGTGACAAGGTAGATTGGATACAAATTAGTGAATTTCAAGAATTGACAGAAACATTTATTGAAAAACATATTGACAAATTTAAATGGTATCGTGTTAGTAGATATCAAAATTTATCAGAACCGTTTAGAAAAAAATACAAATACAAACTATGAAACTAAAACTAGATTGGTATCATATTTCACGTAAAAAAGATTTATCATTATTTTTTATAGAAAAACACAAATATAAACTAGATTGGGGATATATTTCATGGAGACAAAAGTTGTCAGAACCATTTATTGAAAAATATATTAAATGTATAAATTGGTGTTTTATTAGTGAAAAACAAGAATTGTCAGAATCATTCATGGAAAAACACAGTGAAAAATTAAATTGGCTTTATATTAGTATTTGTCAAAAGTTATCAGAATCATTTATTGAAAAACATAGTGACAAAGTAAATTGGCAATGGATTTTTGGTTATCAAAAGTTGTCAGAATCATTTAGACAAAAACACAAAGACAAACTATGAAACTAAAAGTAGATTGGATATATATTAGTGAATTTAAAGAATTGTCAGAACCATTTATTGAAAAATATAATGAAGAAGTACATTGGATTTTGGTTAGTATGTATCAAAAGTTATCAGAAACATTCATAGAAAAACATATCGATAAAGTAGATTGGGCATGGATTAGTGGTTATCAAGAATTGTCAGAACCATTTATTGAAAAACATAAAAAAAGATTAAAATGGAAATTGATTATTAAATATCAAAAGTTATCAGAACCATTTATAGAAAAACACAAAGACAAACTATGAAACTAAAAGTAAATTGGTATCATACTTCACAAAAAGAATTATCAATATTTTTTATAGAAAAATACAAAGATAAAGTATATTGGGAACTTATTAGTATATATCAAAAGTTGTCAGAACCATTTATTGAAAAACATAGTGAAAAAGTATATTGGGAACTTATTAGTATATATCAAAAGTTGTCAGAACCATTTATTGAAAAACATAGTGAAAAAGTATATTGGGAATATATTAGTGAATGTCAAGTGTTGTCAGAATCATTCATGGAAAAACACAGTGACAAATTAAATTGGAAATATATTAGTTGTTATCAAAAGTTGTCAGAAACCTTTATTGAAAAACACAGTGACAAAGTACATTGGGAATATATCAGTCGATGTCAAAAGTTGTCAGAAAACTTTATTGAAAAATACAAAGATAAAGTATATTGGGAATATATTAGTGAATGTCAAGTGTTGTCAGAACCATTTATTAAAAAATACAGTTACAAAGTAAAATGGAATATTATAAGTAGATCACAAAAATTATCAGAAACCTTTATTGAAAAATACGATAACAAAGTATATTGGAATATTATAAGTAGATCACAAAAGTTGTCAGAACCATTTATAGAAAAATACAGTGACAAAGTACGTTGGAATTATATCAGTCGATGTCAAAAGTTGTCAGAACCATTTAGAAAAAAATTCAAATACAAACTATGAAACTAAAAGTATATTGGAAAGAAATTAGTAAATACCAAAAGTTGTCAGAACAATTAATGGAAAAATATAATGAAAAATTAGATTGGTATTATATTAGTGCATGTCAAGAGTTGTCAGAACCATTAATGGAAAAATACAGTGACAAAATACATTGGTATCGTGTTAGTGGATATCAAGTGTTGTCAGAATCATTTATTGAAAAATATATCGAAAAACTAGATTGGAGAGAAATTTCATTTTATCAAAAGTTGTCAGAACAATTTATTGAAAAACACATTGACAATATAAATTGGTATAGTATTAGTGAATACCAAAAGTTGTCAGAACCATTTATTGAAAAATACAATCACAAAGTACATTGGAGTCTTATTAGTCGATGTCAAAAATTATCAGAACCATTTATTGAAAAACACAAGAAAAAATTAAATTGGCATTTTATTATTGAATACCAAAAGTTATCAGAACCATTTAGGATTTCCAAAGTAGGTTTTCTTTGAAAAACACAGTGAAAAATTAATCTGGGAATTTATTAGTTGTTATCAAGTGTTGTCAGAACCATTTAGGATTTCCAAAGTAGGTTTCCTTGAAAAACACAAAGACAAACTATGAAACTAATAGTAAATTGGTATCATACTTCACAAAAAGATTTATCAGAATCATTTATTGAAAAATATAATGACAATGTACATTGGAAATGGATTAGTACATTTCAAAAGTTGTCAGAACCATTTATTGAAAAACATAGTGACAAATTATATTGGTTTTTTGTTAGTAAATACCAAAAGTTGTCAGAATCATTCATGGAAAGACACAGTGAAAAAATACATTGGCAAAATATTAATCGTCAAAAGATGTCAGAATCATTCATTGAAAAACATAGTGATAAATTAGATTGGTATAATATTGGTATATATCAAAAATTGTCAGAATCGTTTATAGAAAAACATAATGACAAATTATATTGGGGATGGATTAGTCAATATCAAGTTTTATCAGAAACATTTATTGAAAAACACAGTGACAAAGTACATTGGGTATGGGTTAGTCAATATCAAAAGTTATCAGAACAATTTATCGAAAAACACAGTGACAAAGTAGATTGGAAATATATTTGTAGATACCAAAAGTTGTCAAAACCATTCATAGAAAAACATATTAAAAAATTAGATCTGTGGTTTATTAGTAAATGCCAAAATTTTCCATAACAAATTAGGATTTCCAAAGGAGATTTCTTAGAAAAATACAAAGACAAACTATGAAACTAAAAGTAAATTGGTATCATACTTCACAAAAAGAATTGTCAGAATCATTTAGGATTTCCAAAGTATGTTTCATTGAAAAATACAAAGATAAATTAAAATCAACGATAATAAACTGTTTGAAATGTTTCTAATTTTCTGTTATTATCGTAAATATAAGAACATTTGTTATCAGAAAATTGATATGTGTTGTCTGGACATTTTTTCCTAAATAAAGACGCAGAAGCTTCATTAAAATCTCCTTCTGTATAATATGGACTATCTGCGTACCAATATCCTATACTTTTCCATTTACATTCAATATCTTTTATAGCATATTTTCTTTCTAATTCTGACTTGTTTTTATTACACTGATCTCTAGCTGCTTTATAAGCTTGATCAAAATCAACATCACCAGATTTAAAGAAATCTAAAATATCATCCCAGAATTTTTCTGCATAGTCTATAGTATATTCTCTGAAACCAGATTTATATGCTGGAACAGTTGGGTATTCACAATGAGCTCCAGCATCAAAAGACCCATTTGGACAATAACCTTTTATGACTACATTTCCATTTGGTGCGACATTTATACCTGGATTTCCTTTGTAACAAATTCCTTCTGAATTATGTGTTCCTATTTGTACGTAATTAAAGTCTTTTTTGAAATAAGATTTGATTTCACCATGTTCTTGTCTTGGTTTAATTATTCCATATACCAATGGACTATCTTTGCTGTAAAACCAAGAGTAACTAAATGTCATTGTTCCATTGTCTGCAAATACAATATTTGAATAACAATCATCATATTTTAATTCTTTTTCATATGTTTGTTTTACATTACCATTTAATTTTACATCAAAAACAGCAACAGTATTTTTTCTTATAAATGTTTCAATAGACCATTTTCCTTTTAAATTTGGGTCAGTGTTTATACATTCAGCTTCCAAGAATTTATCTGTAAATAAATCATATTTTGATACACATCCAAGATCATCCATTTTGAAATAATTATAAGATGTATAAATAATATCTCCTGTTTCAAATTTTTTCAAGAATTTAGCACCTTGTCCTAGACACTTTACGTCACTACAACGATCACCCCATAGTTCAGTGTGAGGTTTACATTTATCTTTTCCATAGAATAAAGAAATGAACCCTCTACCGACTAATAGATCTTTTGTTATAGCCCACCAATCATAAATACATTTGTTATCTTTCCAAGTATTACCTCTAGCTTCACATGTACGTTGATCCAAATTACAAAGTCTTGTGTCTGTATTGTAATTTAATTCTTTTGAATTACAGTATCTTTTTACACCATCTATTGCATACTGACAATATCCATTTTTCCATATCTTGAATTCTTCCCCCTCTCTTGAAGAGTTTAGACATTGATCTTTTTTATATCCTAATGCATATTTAATATCAGGGTCATCAGTGTCTGTAAATTCTAGTAATTGGTAATTGTGACGTTTTGCAAACATGGACAAGTTTCTTTTTATATATTGTGTGCTAGTATTTAACACAGCAACATAAATTTCTTTAGTTACATCTTCTACTTCCATCAATGCGTTAACAGCTGGATGGACATCTGATTTGTTGTAATTTTGTGTCTTTATAAGTTCAAGTGAATCTTTTAAATCCTGTATAATAGAATCAGCTAATTTATCTTCAAAACCAGGATCATTCATTGGACCAGCTACGTTTTTAATACCCATTCTATCGAATTCCTTATCTAATTCATCTTCCAATTGATTTCTCATTTCAATCATTTCATCAGTAGCTAAAATATCAAATTTGTTACTAGAATACTCTACACCAATTGAAACAATAGAAGTTACAAGTAAAAATAAATTTGCTATTTTAGCAATTGTTCTTGCTCCTTGAAAAGCTTTTGATGCTACCAATGTAGAAATCTTTTGACCTACTTTTGATGAAATTATCTTTGATTTACCTAGGGTTAATACTTGACCTATTTTTTGACCACCACTAAATACATAAAATCTCTTACCAAGTCCATTTTTTATAAATAAAGAATTAGATTTCTTTAAACTTGGATAAATTAAAGAAGTAGCGTAAGCAGCAAACATTGTATTAAATACTATTGCTTTTTCTGTTGGTGACATGGTTTTTGTACCTTGATTTTGATCTTGATTGGAATTTTCTTGTACTTTTTTTATATCATTTCCTACGTCTTCTTGTTTTGTACCTAAAACAACTCTAGTAACAGGATCTATACTTGGTCCACTTGTTTGTAAAGTCTGTTTTCTTATATAAGACATTAAAAATATCATTAATCCAAATATAAAAAGTATAATTATTAATTTCATTATCTTACTATTTGTTTTAAAATATTTTTTAATAGTCAAGGAGTGAAACATTATGAGATCAGAAGTCTTTAGATTAAAAAACAATACAACTCTTTGTTTTTTTTATCAAGAAAGCGATCCAGTTGTCAAAGGTATTGAACATAAATTTAAATGTTGGAACAACAATGGTTTAAATTTTAATAGAGTATTTATTGAAAGACGTAATAATAATTATTATCTAGCACTTTACTACTACAATCCAGAAGATAGAGATCCAGAAAGTTATTATGAAGACCAAGAAAAATATGAATTTGTTTTTGAATATGAATTAGAATACGTTCTTTCAGCATCTTTTTGTGATTCTGATTACTATAATTATTGTATAGCTTGTAGAGATGGATTAGTAAATTTTTGTGATTGAAATCATTTGTACTATTTGTTTTAAAATATTTTTTAATAATCAAGGAGTGAAACATTATGTCATCAAAAGTCTTTAGATTAAAAAACAATACAACTCTTGATTTTTTTTATGAAGAATCAGAACCAACTGACAAAGGTATTGAATTTCGTTTTAAATGTTTTAATAACAATGGTTTAAATTTTAATAGAACATTTATTAAAAAACGTAATAATGATTATTATATAGCACTTTATTACTACAATATAGAAGATGGATATCCAGAAAGTTATTGTGAAGACAAAGAAAAATATGAATTTGTTTTTGAATATAAATTAGAATACGTTCTTTTAACAAATTTTGTTACTGCTCATTGTCATAATTATTGTATAGCTTGTAGAGATGGATTAGTAAATTTTTCTCATTGAAATCATTGTAAAGTTATTTCGAAAATAAAGGTAATGTTATGCAAATCATTTGTACTATTTGTTATGACATTATCGAAATTAAATGGTTCTCCTTTATAGTCATATAAAGAAATATCAATTTTTTCTAGGTTTATATTGTCATTAGACATGTCTATGAAACTTGAACCAAGAATTTTAGTATTTAAATAGATTGCACTAGAATCAAAGATAGGATGTACACAAAAATTATAATTGTGTCTTTTACCACTAGATGTCATGATATTATCATACTTTTGTTCATCAAGTGATTTTATATATAAAGCACCCAAGTTATTTATATTACCAACATTTGGTAAAATAACATTTATCAATGAAAAATATTTTACACGTCTATATACTCTTTTAAGATCTATAGAAAAATTTTCTATTGATTGTGTTCCTCTGTCATTTGAATTAATTGATATTAAATATCGTTCTGTCATGTTATATATGTTTAAATAAATATTTTTTTTAATAAAAACAATGAGTAGTATTTTAGATAGACTAAAAATAAAAGAAACTATTGTCATGTCAAAAATTACAGGCACAGGTAACAATAATGTGTTTTTCACAGAGAATGATTACAACTTGGCTACATCTGGGCCTATATTATTCAATGGCGCCGATGGAAACACCAACGCTATTATATTTAATAATCTTTCAACTAATGACGTACCTA
>Ga0209194_1000979_pt1 | contig 19569 bp, 23 predicted proteins | sample COGITO_mtgs_1004_FD_184787 | JGI IMG/M metagenome (GOLD analysis project Ga0209194, IMG submission 184787) | Pelagic marine microbial communities from North Sea - COGITO_mtgs_100413 (SPAdes) (version 2) | ecosystem: Environmental > Aquatic > Marine > Epipelagic ...
CCTTTTTCTTGGCCAGTTGGCAACCCAGCTAGGCTATCGCGTGCAAATTCAGCCCTGTCTCACGCTGATTTTGCTCAACCCGACAACCTGCTGACGTCAACCCGCCTACCCTCACTGTCGCGCAATACTCGGGGTATGGGATCCCGATGAGAGCTTCGACTATGCCCTCACAGTCGGTGGCTTCAATGGCGAGCGCTATATCGAAGTGATGAACTGGCTCGCCACCAAAGCGGCTCAGCAGTGGGCCCAAACCGGCCAGCTCACCTTTATCGTTCAGGATAATTGCTCGATTCACAAGAGCAAGGCGGTGCAGGCACTTTGGCCAACCTGGCAAGCACAAGGGCTGTTTGTGTTGTTTCTGCCGCCCTACTGCTCGGAACTTAATCCGATTGAAGGGCAGTGGCATCAGCTCAAAACCCATGAGCTAGCCGGACGCATGTTTGAATATGAAGACGAACTGAGCGAAGCCATTGTCGATGGCATGATTGACCGCAGCATTCACGGCGATTATGAATTAGACCGTCTTATACTTAATTGACCTGACCTACTTAACACTTTTTATGCCGCTTGCAGCCATTCAAGGCTCCTCACTGGATTGTCTGAGGTGACCTAAAACCACGATACTCAAGGCTTGTCATTGCCGCTTACCCAAGTCTAAATAATGAGTTCATCGGGCGTGGTAAAAAACCAGGTGACACTTTGAATCGATCAGACCGTCTCAAAGGCTATCGTCATCTCGCCGTATTGTGTGATCGCTAACATGAGTCCAGCCCTTTCCATCGCGGCCAGTCTATCGCCCTCAGTCCGCCAAGACATCGGCATCCAGGTCCTGTCTCGCTCCCAACCCATCAGCCATGTAGCCGCGACGCACCAAGTGAGCCGGAAGTTCGTTTACCAGCAAGGCGATAAGGCACAGCAAGCCTTAGATGAGTCGTTTGCGCCATCCCAAGATGATGATGATGTCTTGTTCCATTTGCCAGTGACCAAAAACTGGCTGTACCAGTTGATTCTGGGCCTGGTGCTAATCTGCCACAGCTCTTATCGTAATGTCGTCGAGCTGTTTCGTGATCTATTCGATACGCCGATCAGTATCGGCACGGTCCACAATCGACTTCAGGCAACGGCTGAGAAAGCCACTGAAATCAATCAAAGCCAAGACCTGTCTGGCATTACGGTGGGTCTTCAGGACGAGATTTTTCAGGCAAATCGCCCGGTGCTAGTGGGCGTCGATGCGGCGTCAACGTACTGCTATTTGCTCAAGGAGGTAGAACACCGCGACGAAGATACCTGGGGCTGTCATCTGCTGGATGCGATGGCGCAAGGCTTTGACCCAGAGTATACGATTGCTGATAGCGGCAGTGGGCTAAGAGCGGGTCAGAAAGCGATGATGTCAGAAACCCCTTGCCATGGAGACGTGTTCCATATCCAGCAGCAGTTTGAGCAGGTCGCCAATGGCCTAGCCCGCCAAGCTCAAGGCGCAACGACATGGCGTATCAAAGTAGACCAACGAATTGCGGCACGGTTCAAGCGAAGGTAATACTTTCAGGAAGACCTCAGACTCTCAAAATCCTGTTAGACAGCCTTTTCAAGGAGCGATCCTTGGCTCAGAGTGTTATCCTGACGGAACCTGGATTGAACCACGCCTAAAGTGTCACCCCGTTTTGAACCAGCCCGTATCTTTCAGCATAATCTGCCGAATCTGCTTGAGCACTTGCAAAATGTTATAGAGCTGATTCCGACGAGGAATTAAAAGAGAAAAGACATCAGAGAGGTCGTACTGAGGAAGCCCTTGAATGAGCATTTTGATAAACATGAACTCACCACCATTGGTAATAAGTCCGTAGTGTTGCGCGACAGAAAGGATTGGACTCATGCAGGGTGATCGTTAACGGGAAATGACGACACCCTTCAGCCTATTAGCGATCACATGCCTGCGTGACCTGATCGCATCGAAAAGTGTAACCCTGAATTAGACCACGCCGAAGAATGCACGTATCGTAGCTAAAGGTCAGCCTAAAAGCAAGAAAGATTCAGGGTTGTTACTATCCATATAAACCGCAATACTGCCGTTTATATAGACCTGACAAGACAACTCGATGTAAGGGAGCGAAAGAATAAAATCAGGAATTGTTACTTTTACCTCACTAACTAAGCCTAACTCTTTCTCTCCATAATAGTCGCGAGTAAACTCTCCTCCGAATCTCTGAACTCCTGCATTGCTACTTTCTATAGTTTTGTAGCTAAAAGAGTCTAATCCCTGTAATGTCACGTGTACTGAGAATGGTTCAATCAAAAAGACAGAACCAGGTTTACTTCGTAAGTCAATCTTTGAATATACGCAGTTAATATATGAAAAATTTGTTAACTCTCTCAAGCTTGGCCCGGTAGATAGATTCAACCTGCCTTTGGCTGCTTTTACACTCTTTACTCCTGGAGCGATACTATTTAGATGTTCTTTCAAGCTGAAATTAAGCTGCTTATTTAGTGTCCTTTTAATTACTTCTGAATATTTTCTGGAGCCTTTTGGGTTTGGATGCCCCATCTGTGCTTGGACACACGTAAAGGCATTAATTCCGTTAGGGTTATTTGTGTTTATAGCTATGGGAATTAATTCATCTATGGTGTCTACTTCTATAAGGTCTTGTTTGTATATAGCTTTGCATAGTTGGGCTCTTTTACCCCTTATATCGTCGTTGATGTAAGGGTCTTGAAAGTTACCGCTGTAGATGAACTCTTCAGCAGCGTATATAGAATTCTCAGGGGTAAATCCTGGATGAACAAAGATAATCGGATGACGGTTTTCTCTGTTGTAATTTGCTATCTCTATGCTAATTGTACAAAGAAGTTTTAGATGAAAGTTCCAAAACTTCTCAATAACATCATTGATACTTTGCTTAGCAAAGCTGTCGCGAAATATTGCAGCGGCAAGAATTCCTATGGGGCCAAGAATAAAGCCTGCTATTACAGGAGAAGCAGTAAAAATGGAGGAGTTTATATTTCCAGAAACCTTGGAGCTACTCGATAGAGCTGGATAAAAGCCAGTATATAGAATTAACGCATGAGGACAAACTTCTCTAGACTTCTCAAGAAGTCTAGAGAATAATGTTAGCTTGTCTTCTATTGATTTAAGTATACCGTCCAAGCTATCAGAGCTGACTTGCTGGGCTCCTATGTCATTGACGAAGCCATTCATTATTAGTATGTCAATCTGGTCTCCTTGATTCTTAGAAAGCTGGCCAAGCTGATCTAGGACAGTTGGATATTTTCTGGGGAACTCACTAGCTAGAGGACGGTCATGAATACCTGCTTTGTAAAGCTCAGATCTTTCACCGATTTCCCATTCTTCTCCAACTATAGCTCCAGAGTGTGCTAGAAAATCATTTGTTGAAAGGTTAGCATCGTCGTAACCTTTTTGCTTTAACCAGCTCAACGTTTGATATACAAATTTTTGATGCTGATGAAGTCCCTGTCCCCACATTACTGAATCGCCAACAGCTGCAATACGCATATATTTATCCTCGGTACAATGAAACCTCGCTCAGGAAGAGATACTAGAATTCTCATTTCAGGACAGAGCATTTACTGAAGTGTAACTAGAATAGGGATTAAGCTTTTGCCTTCGGAAAGAGGTTCTAAGGCTTTTCCAATAATTGCGCCAAAAGCTTGAAGCGAATCACCTGCTTTCATAGCGTGTCCGGGGGTTGAGGAAGTTGTCAGCAGATCCCCAGTCTTAATTGACGCATATTGAGCATCCACCTTACAGTAAACCTTACCCATAAGGGCTATTGGTACTCTGTCATTTCCATTTTCCTTTTTATCTAGAAGTATTCCAGGCTTAAAGTTACCTGCGCCAGAAATAACTCCTGCGACTTTTTTGTCATAAGGATTTATGCTTTCTTGAACTTCTCCTACTGATTCATCACTGAGAACCATAACAGTTCCAGGCGTTGCATTTTCTATGTTCACTACATCAAACTCTTCGGCGCAGTCGGCATTGAGAAGCCTTATATCACCCGATTTTCCATCCAGCTCAATAGTGTTCTTATCTTGATCGTTCTTAACAAAGATAGAGCCGTTTTTTCCTTTATTCCCTACTTTTAACTCAGCAGAACTTCCATTTAACGAGATGCTCGCAGAGTCGTAGTCTTTGTTCAAGCCAATACTTGGAGAGCCAGTCTCACTCGAAAGAGACAACTTTCCCATTACGCCCGACCGACCACCTACTGAAATGTTCGCGGACTGTCCGTCTAAATATATATTATAATCACTAAGGCTCAGTTCCCCGTGTATACCATTCTCGCCTAATCTAAACACACTGAGCTTTTTGCCAGATATGGGGTTACCTTCTCTATCCATGCTGTACTGCGTAGTGCAGAATAAGTGGCATGCCGTATTCCCTTCTGAATTTTTTATAAAAATGTTTCCGTTATTTTCTCGACCACCAAATGTCGCAATGCCAGAAGTATCAAAGCTGACCGATCTCTCATTGTTTGATCCAACGATACTGAATCCTCCAAAGTTTGCTTTTCCCCCACTTGTCTCACCTTCTGTTCCATAAAGTGTGGCATAACCTTCTGAAGTAACCCGAAAACGAGTAAATGGCTTCTCCGAGTTAAATGGAGTTCTAGATCCATTTAGATATACAACTTCGTCTGGCCCATATGAGAGAGTAAAGTCTCCAGAGCCATTTAATCCGGTGCTCCAGATGCTGTTTTCATCTTCTGTCGTTGTTAAGTTCTTAAATCCTAACAGGACATCGTTACTAGATGGAGACACAAAAAGAGCGGAAACATTACTACCTATGCTTGTAAGCTTTAGGGCTGTAAAATCACCTCCGTGTACATAGAGGCTTTCATTAATATTTTGAACCATCACGTTTTCTCCATTATTCTAATCTGAATAGAAAAATCACAAATAGTAAAGGCTATAGTAAAGGCTATAGATAAGCACAAACTAAGGGTTTTCTCTGCGACCTACCATTGGCCGCCCTGTAAGAAAATTCTATTTCCGACAATTGCTTTTTTTTAGTGCTTTACTAAGGAAAAAGAGAGAATGAAAGTACCTAGTTTTATGAGGCCTATGCGGCCCCCTTATTCTCATCTAGTATAGGGGACAATACAAATAAGCTTTAAGACCTTAAGAAGTTGTATCAAAGATAATTTATTCGTAACTACTCAGACTGAACCACGCCTCAAAGTCTTCAGAAATCGGGTTGATTGCTTCCGGTCTTACGTCATAACTTCCTCATACTCTTTATCTACTCTAGGGTTTAGTGATGGATGCAGCCTCTCAAGATCAGCAAGCCAGAGTCAAATTTTATCAACTTGACAGTGCCTGGAAAAGTTACCCATTAGACAAAACAAGAAATATTGTTACAAAGATGGACAGGTCCAGATAACTAAGGCTAGGCTTTGAAAATATCGAGGGATCGAATCTATTCGCTAAGCTGTACAGAAAATAAGCAAAAATATTAGCGAACTTAGAGTAGAAAATTTTCCCAATACATGGTGTATATGAATATTTCGTGATTCTCTGTGGATGCTCATAATAACGCCTGAACAGTAGTCAATGCAATGCAATGAGCTGATTGACGGCTAATGGTTTTATTCGCCAACCCTTGACTCAGCGAACAGACTGCTCTGACGGGCATATCCTCATATGCTCAGAGATGTTAGTGGCTTTCACTTCTAAACTCAAACCAAAATCCCAACAATTTATGAGGATAAGACTATGAAATTTTCAGAACTCTCTTCGAAAGAAAAAGGAGATTTCAGAAATCGGCTTAAACAGCTAGATCTCGACGAAAGTGCTTTAATTTCTGATGAACTTGTGGTTGAAGAAGGCAGTCAGAAAGAACTGTCCTTGACGGAAGAAAGTAGTATTCGACCACGTGTGTTAGAAACTACCGACCTCGATAAAGTTCGTCAGTGGGTAGGTGCACCAGAGGGCATCCTATCTGCAGAAATTAATCGACCTACCCGTCGCCTCAACACTAGCCTAGTGAGCGGACTGTCCAGTTTTAGAACCGCTGCTACCAGTCGGCTATCGGATCATATGATGGCTATCTCAGGGATCTCCGCAGCTAAATTGACTGAATCAGTCCGTCGATATAAAAGTGCTGGTGAGGGAACTACCTCTGAACGTTTAAAGACTGATGAGTTAGAAGTTTTGCGTCATGCCGCATATACCTACGTCAGAGGGGATCGAGCCTTAGCTGAATCCTACAAAACAGCCATCGAGAACTTCTTTGTAAAGTTTGAGATCCCGGCTTGGCTATTTACGTCGATCCATGTGAAAAAAAATGCGGTGTTGCAGTTTGGTCAGGGTGCTCACAACTTGACTGCCTACAAAATCATTCTTGAGAAGGGCGCGACCATTCGGAACTATGGGCATCTCACCGTGAACTGTTCAGTAATTGAGCGGAAAAAAGGCCCTTCTATTACGCTGCCTTCTCACGTGGCCACTTCATTCACGGTTGGGCGTCGCCCTCTCCGACGCTTTTCCTAAAGCTTACAGAACAAAATTTCAATTAATTTATGTTGTTTCGTGTCTCTCTTAAAAGAGAGCTAGTTCCATGTCTGATTTTGAAGCAATTTCTGCAAATGGTGCAAATGGCGATCCGGGTCCCAATGGTGGCAGCGGTGCTCGGGGTGCTGATGGTCGTGACGCTCGATGTCACTGGTATGGCGATACCTCTCCTAGAGGGGGCTCTAGCGGCAGTACCGGTGGCAATGGCGGTCGGGGTGTCGATGGAGGAGATGCCCCACCACCCAATGATCTCACCATTATTGTGCGCGATATCATCGGCGATATTGAAGCCACTAATCGCGGCGGCCGGGGTGGCAACGGCGGCCGGGGTGGCAACGGCGGCCGGGGTGGCAGCGGCGGCCACGGTGGCAGCGGCAGCGGCTGCGAACCCGCTGCTGGCGGTGGCCGGGGTGGCAATGGTGGCAATGGTGGCCAGGGTGGTAATGGTGGTAAGGGCGCAGATGGTGGTGACATTATTGTGCTCTACACCAATATTGTGGATGGAGACTTTATCGGTGAGTCGGAACTAGGGGCCGGTGGAGCTGGCGGTCCCGCAGGAAATTCGGGTGCTAACGGGCTCGGTGGACAAACCGGTGGTACCGGTTCAAGAGCGGCTGAAGGAGGGCCGGGTGCTCCAGGGAGTCCGGGTACCCCAGGCGCTCCAGGTGCGCGCGGAGAGGTACTTATTCAGCCCAATCCTAATGGCTGAGCCTGACCCTCATTGCATGATTTGTTGAACGATTTATTCAGTTCGGAGGGTGTTGGGGTTAAAAATGGTTTTGAGTCCTTTGTTACAACTAGCCTCAACGTTGAGTAGCGTCACCGTTGCCGAAGGGCAGGCTGCGGCGCAAGTCGTGCTCGCTCAGGCACCCTGGGAGGGCCATCAGCCAGAGCGTTCGGCGCTGAACAACGATGGATCTCCTTTACAACTATGCATCACCAGCAAGGCCGACCGGTATGGTGTACGTCTTATTGGAGATCCTGCTTATGATGTGATTTCTCAACAGCAGCGATTGATGCGAGGGAAACAGGCACTGAAGACATTACTGCAGTCGTCTAGCTTGGTATCATTGCGTGCACTTTTTGCGCAGCTGCTCAGAGAGACGCTACCTCAAACGCCAGAGGTCATAGACCAGCTAGAAGTCGGGGGGATGTGGTTGGCAACCGCATTGGGTAGCCCCGGTGTTGCCGCGTATACAACCGCTTGGTGGGGCGATGAGCATAGTCACTGGGAACGGGCAGCAACCTGGCTGAACAACTTGCTGCCTGAGTCTGAGTTGTCAGAGGCGGTGATTCGGCAGCTGAGCACGATTGCTAAACTCTCTAGCACGGCTATTGAAGGGGCTGATGCTGACACGGCACGGGCCAAGTTGTATTTTCGGTTTTCGCAGCCTACACAGCTAAGCACATTAGGCCTACCACTGTTCTCAACTGATGAGCTAACCCATTTTATTCAAGAGACTGTTCCGCCCACAGGCATCGCAATGAGTGGTTTTGTGATGAGTGTAGGCTTTGCGGTGGCAACAGGTGCTATCACAGATGTCAAGCTTGATTTGTGTGGCTGCTGCCGCTGTTTATCTCGTTCTCCTGAGCAGTGGCTCGATTTGTTTTCCTCGCTGGGAACAACATATGGTCTAAGGATTCCTCCTTTAGAGAGTGCACTGACTAGCCAGCCGGTATCCGTTGCATTTGTAGGCATGGGGATGACTCAAAAACATCAGCCTCGCCTTAATATTTATCTAAAGGCTGACAATCCTGCTGAGAATCATGATGATGAACATGTTAAGAACAGCTATTAATGCCGGTATTGACTATTTGTTACAGGCTCAGTGTACGGATGGTCACTGGGAAGAGTTTGATTTGCCTATTGGCCGCTCAGATGCGTGGATGACTGCCTACGTGGGGCTGGCACTAGCCACTACGCAGCAAACTGCGGAACTATCAGCGCTCTCTCAGGTAGTAAAAGCGTCCTGTCAGCAGGCGACTCGGTGGCTCCAGCAGACACGCCCCTACACACATGGCTGGGGATTTAATTCGCAATCAGGTGCTGATGCTGACTCTACGGCTCAAGGGCTATGGCTGTTGAGAACCTACGGAACGGTTTTGCCAGCTGATGAGGACTGGCTCTACCGTCACTGGCAGCCAGATGGTGGTTTTGCCACTTATTTAACTGACGATGCGTGGGGGATAGCCCATCCCTGTATTACACCTTTAGTGTTTTTGGCGTTACCCACTCACTATCAAACTCAGCTACAGTCAGCTGTTTTAGCCTATGTACAACAGACACGTCAACCAGATGGTACCTGGCCTGCTTACTGGTGGAGAAGCTGCCACTACAGTACTTATTGGAACCTAATGTTACTTAATTATTTGGGAGAACCGTTAGATACTCAGGCACATCCGGTTGGCTTCATTGAGCCATTAAGGGTGCATAGTTTGTTTGATTTGGCCCATGTGACAGGAATCATGGTCTTGAAGTTAGGACTTAGTGAAGTAACACTGCGCCTGATAGAAGAGATTCTGCGACAGCAGCTACCAAATGGTAGTTGGCCTGGTGGGCTTAATTTACGAGTGACTCACCACCAGTGTGAACAGCCCTGGCAAGCGCCGCTGGGAGAACTTTACGAAGATGATAACCACTTGTTGACGACAGCGACCGTTATCCGCATACTTAGTCAGGTGATGGAAAGATGTTCGATCTTAGCAATAGCAGCTACGAGCAAGACTTCAGCAATGTCGAAGACGTCAAGCTTCCCGCACAGATCGTCCTTCTCTATCGGGGCAGCTGTCCAAAATGCCAAATTTTTTCTGGCATCGTCATACTTATGAGCTGGCACCAAATCCATCGTGTTTCAATATCTTCTCAGGTAGCACAAACCCTCTACGAACAATATCCTGCGAGCCGTGGTAAGTTGGCGCTGATCTTAGACGATAAGATCATCACGGATGCCACAGTGTTACTCCAAATTACTCGGATTACTTTAATGGCTTGGTGGCAACAGCGATCACTGCTAATACTGGTAAGCCTATCTCTCTGGTTGATATTCATTTGGGCAATTCAGTGATGCGCTGTTTCGATCCGTTTTCTCCTCAAGTTAGGGTTAATCCCTACCCTCACTATCAGCAGCTACGCCAAGCCGATCCCGTTCATTGGTGTGCCGCCAATGCTTGGTTCGTCACTCGCTATACAGATGCTAAAACACTGCTCCAAGATGCTCGACTGACGCACTGGAGAAGAGAAAACGTTTGTTTGAATAAAGCAAATTACGATAGTGCTTTTGAATACTATTCCAGCCGCTGGCTGACCTGTTTTACACCTGATGCAGTGCTCCCCCTTAAGTCAATTATTGTTTCCCTCTTGGGTTCTAATGCCCTCAACACCATAGCCATTGAGAGCCAGAGCTTGGCAAATCAGCTTTGCCAGACACATCTGTCAGCCAAAAGGCTGGATGTGATCGCGGATTTTGCCGAACCGCTGACCTTGAGCGTAGTTTGTCAAATCTTGGGAATTTTGCCACAAGTCAGGCCACACTTTCTCGATGTTGTCCGAGGGCTGAAGGGCTCTCTGTTCGAAGCGATTTCCTCTGGGCCGAGGCACAATCCTAGCGGTCAATCGTTTGCTGTCCTTATCGATGAGCTGATTGGGCAAGGTAAGATTTCTACCGACGGACTCTTACATCAGCTACAACAGATGAGTCTGACACACCCTGAGATGACAACAGCAGATATTATTCCTTTCACTTTGTTTTTTATCTTTGCCGGATACGAAAACATGATGAACTTCATGGGTAATGCCTTGCTTGCCCTACTGTGCTATCCAGACGAATGGGCGGACTTAGCTAAGCAACCTGAGAAAATTGATCAAGCTATCCCTGAACTTCTGCGCTATGATAGCCCTATACAGATGATTCGATTGACGGCCCAAGTCGAGATTGACATCCACAATCAGGTCATTAAATCGGGAGAAGATGTGCTGGTCGCAGTTGGCGCAGCGAACAGAGATCCCGATCAGTTTTTCCAACCTGATCAGCTGGATATTTCTCGTCGAAATGTCGCCCATTTAAGCTTTGGTAGTGGGGCATTGCGGTGTATGGGTGCCAAGCTGGCCCACCTGGAGGCAAAGATTGCGATCACAACATTAACGCAGGTTTTTAAACACATCAACTTTGCCACCAAAACACTACAGTGGCGGCAACGCCCAGAGGTTCTCAGAGGCCTGCGATCACTCCCCATTACATTTGAACCCTATTGAGCAATACTCCGGACAGAATTAGGAGACTAGATTACCGTAGTCGCAAAGGTTCTGATATTCGGGATGGGATTTAATCAAAGTCTCGTCTAGGTCTAAGTTGCGAATAAAGCGTTCTAGTAGATGGTGATTGAGTTTGCGGCGTTTGTACGAGGCCATAGAAAAGACAAACGGCTCGTCAGTATTCCACTGCTGATAAGCGTCCCATTTGGCCAAGTTCAACGCGGTCAAAGTGGCGTTAAAATGAAAGTCGAGCTTCTGTTCGCTGCGAGCCTGACAGTCGGTGAGACCCGTAAATTGCGGCGTGGTTCATTTTCGGGTGATTTAGGGTCACATCGCAGTTTGCCGATAACGTCTAAGTCCAACGCTAAGATGCCGTTGACCCACTTGAATTTACTGTAGAAGCCATCGCCAACTAAGTGCCGAACACTGGCCGGTAGCGCCGCTCGGGTCGTTGCCACCTGTGCGAGATAGGTATTCGACGCGACTGAGCGCCTCAATCTCAGTCGTCGTTTCTAGCTCAGCTGGGGTTTGTTGAACTGAGAGGGCATAAGCCATTGATGCGCCAACATCTACCACCGCTATCGTTGAGATCTCTAGACCGGGTTCAGCCCGACTTGCTTTGCCATTATAAAAGCGGTCTACGCCGTAGGTCGCTTTGCCACTTTTGGGCACGAATGAACAGTCGATGGCACCCACCTGGAAGCGCCCTGGCGCAATGGCTTGGCTAATCAGACAACCGTTGAGCGCCATGAACTCAAACACCGCATCGTACTGACGGCGATAGCTCCGCTCGTTCAGGGTGCTGTACCGGCTGAGATTAGTGAAGTTCACCTTGCCAACCATCAAATGAACCGTCGTTAGCAGCGTGACAATGGAGGCTCGGCGGGGTTTGCTAAGCGGCCTACTGACTCTCGCAGTAGACCTTGTATGATAGTTTCCATAGCTATTCAGGTGGGTTCTTTGTGATTATTGACACCCTACAGCCTGGGTAGCTTTTTTGTCTAAACCTCTCCTTTTTCTGTCCGGACTATTGTTGAGCCCAAAACCTAATTGAGACCCCAAAATAATGGATAGCTCAAGCCAAACAACCCTATTCCCGTCTCGAGAAAAGGCTTTCATCAATCGCTATGACCAGATCATAAGCAACCCCTGGATGCAGGCTTACTACGGCCACACAGGTTTTTACAACGTCGGATTTTGGCAGCCCAGTACGCAGACACAAGCTAAAGCCAGTCGGCAGCTAGTAGAGACTTTACTCAATCAATTTCCCAGCCACCAGGGAAAGATTTTGGATGTTGCCTGCGGGCTGGGCGCGACCACCCAGCATCTACTGAAAACATACGCCTCTGAAAATATTACCGGCATTAATCTTTCTTGTCATCAGCTGGAAAACTGTAGACATCGCCTACCCGATATTTGTTTCTTACGGATGGATGCAGCCCATTTGAGTTTCCCCGAAGCTTCTTTTGATCGTATGCTTTGTGTTGAAGCAGCCTTTCATTTCCGCACACGATTTCACTTTTTTCAGGAAGCACAGCGAGTCCTAAAACCAGGAGGATGGATATCTCTTTCAGATATGTTAATTGACTCGCCCGCTCACTTTGGTGAGTGGATGATTCCATCAACGAATCAGGGTATTGACCTGAAAATGTACCAAGCACAGTGGCTCCAGGCTGGTTTCCAAGACATTTGCATTGTAGACGCCACTGACTGCTGTTGGACTAGCTACTGCCGACACCTTGTACGGGCGCTGGCCCACGCCTTTACTCAGGGCCAAATTTCGGAAACTTACTGGAGAGAAAGTGAGCACTATTTCGAACAGCTACTCTCAACCCCCTCGGTGCAATATTTGCTGGTATCGGCCCAAAAAACTGCGTAGTTACAGTATTGAGAGTGTTATTGGCAGGTCGTGCCGTTGGCGGCGAGGCTTCAACTCTAGGGAAACATCTTTTGCCAATCGGACCATACAGAAACAGCCGAGAGCGGCCTATCAGATATGTCAGGTGCCAAACAAGCCAATAGTAGTGCGGATAGTGCCTTTAACTGAGGCAAAGGCTTTAGCCAGGGAGCAACCGTAGCCAGTGGTTTTCTAGCAATCGAAACATGGGGGTTGGGCACAGCATGCCACTGCCCCGTTCGCATAGATTGCCAATTTTCTGAAAGTGGATGTTTACCGGTTAACGTGAGATAACACAGCACAGCAAAACCATAAATATCTCTTCTAAATCCATCAGCTAGAGATAAACTGGTGGCATAAGGTGGATGGTTAATAGGTTGAAGGGTCCCCGCTGGATCTTGAAGCGCCGTCAGAGATTGCTGGGATAATTGCGTTTGGGATGATCCAAAGTCAGTGAGTTTTGAAAGTTGAGGATCTTCTAGGCAGATTAAAAGATTTCCAAAACTGAGATCTCGGTGCACGACACCATTAACATGGCAATGGGCCAAGGCGCTTAGCAAGGCTGTCATGACTTGTAATCGTACAGAAAAGTTCTGTAATGTCGGCGGCGGTAGAGGCTGCAAAAATTCTGCAAGATTCATGCCTGCAACATAATCGAGAATCAGACATGGCGTTTCTTTTTCATTGAAGTAAACAGCTTGCACAATGGCGAGAACAGACACAATATTGGGATGTGGTGGAAGCCGATAAGCCGCAGCAATTTCGTTTTTCAGCGGTTCCCAGCTAGCTGGGTTCCCAGCGTGCGCTAGCGAACGAAAGATCTTGAGCGCAACAGTTTTTTTCGGGAGCCCTATGTCAGTAGAGCCGATATCGAGTGCCTGCCATACTTCGGCAAATGTCCCCTCGCCGAGCAAACGCTGTAATTGAAATCGATGTGCAATCAACTTTGGCATAAGGTAAAGAATGATTTCATTCGTTTAGAAATAAACATTAAATAACAATCGTTTTTGTAGAGCATTAAATTTTGGGTTTGGCTCTGATTTTCCAACATAAGGACTGATACGCGGAGCGGAACAGAGGCGAAGTCCAACTCGAGCAGCTAATAGTTTGTTTAACTTACCGTTGCTCACCCTAGTTTAGGCTGTTTCTCATTTATCTCCTACTTTCAACAAAGAGAAGTATGATGAAAAGACAGACTAATTAGTTGACACATACTAGGTGGCCAGCCTTGATTTTTTATGAACCGTCATACCAGGCGGCATTTAGGCAGAAAGGTGTCGTTGTTATTAAGAATGGCTTAGATAGAACTGCCCTTAGCCAGCTCCGAGCTGGCTATGACAGATTCGCTAACAAAAGAACCAAAAGATCTGAAAGTTCCGATGGCTCAGGATTTCATTCGACTATCTTTGAGTCTAATATTGCGCAGCGGAAGGCTGTACACAGATGTATCCGCCCCCTCATAGAACCGCTATTGCAGAGTTATCTGGCGGGTTATCATCCGGCACTATGTACCTTCGCCAATAAAACAGCCCGTGATCCCAGTGGAGAAGTGCCGATTCATCAGGATTGGTCTTTTGTAGATGAGTCAAAATTTACTTCTCTTGGGTTGTGGTGCCCACTTGTAGATGTGGACAGCCAGAATGGTTGTCTACATATTGTTCAAGGAAGTCATCGCCGCGCAACCCTACTACGAGCAGCCTGTACACCTTTTCTATATCCACAGCTGATACCGACCTTATATGAACAATATTTGACAGCTGTTCCGATGAAAGCGGGAGACATCATTTTGTTTGACAATCGTCTCTTCCACTGTTCTTTTCCCAATTGGTCTGATCAGGATCGCACAGCTGCCACAGCTGTGCTCATTCCTAACCATAGTCGCCTGATGTACTATCATGCGCCCGATCCTTATTATCCCCATAGAATTGAACGGTTTGAAGTCGAAGATGACTTTTACCTACAGCATCCGGAGGGCGAGCGACCCCAACAGGCAACCAGCCTAGGTATGTGCTCATCTTCAGGAAAACTAGGATCAGTAGATCGAAATTCTCTGAAGAAAGGGGATAGAGGGCGTGGCACAAAAGCGGGTGTGTGATTCGTTCAGCTTAAACAGACAGGCGTGGTTAAAAGTCGGGTGACACTTTAGAGCGAGCAGAGGCGTGGTTCAGTTCTGGGTGATTTTAGGTAACACTCGCAGCACAAAGTAGACCATCCTCGGGATGGTTTAGCTGACTGATTTCGTCAGTGCCTACGCTCTCTGGAAGCGCTTAAAACCGAGAAGTTCGAGCCAATGCGGATGAGGCTGGCCAGTCAGCAACTGCTTGGGGCTTTTGCCCACTCGTTCCGGCATCCGAGACCGCACAAAACATCGGTAATTCAGGAAGTATTGCAAAAGGCTCAGATAGGAATCGCCCAAACCCCGGCGCAGGAAGAAGTAATTGCGTAGCCGCGAGTTGAGATTCTCGACCAGTGAACTGGCTCTGGGTGTCTGCTGGAGCGCTTCGCTAACGGCTGCCATCAACCCATAAAACTTTCCTGAAAGCTTTCTGTGTAGCTGATTCCACCGTTCCCAGTAGGCATTGGATGTCGGGTGTTTTCGATGCAGCAAACACACATCGCGCACCACCTGTAATGGTAGGGGCACGGTTCATTTTCGGCCATTTTTAGGTAACACTTCCAGCACGAAGTAGACCATCATCGGCGATGGTTCATCTGAGTGATTTCGTCAGCGCCTACGCTCTTTGGAAGCGCGTAAAAGGCGTAGTGCAAGCGTAGCTGTCATAGAGTGCCATAAGCTCGAAAGCATTGCTACACAAGGGGTTCAGGATAGTGCATTTGCACTGTTATTTTGCCGAGAATTCATATTTTAGTTCAAATTCTAACGAGTTTTCGCCGTTTCAGGCGATAGAGTAGCCCTTATGGCACTTTATGACAGCTATGCTGTCACTACCCCTACAATAGCCGCGCTTCACTCGTCGCTTTTCGACAGTCTCGAATATCTCCAAACCTTCCTCGTAGCGATTCTCTGAAAGAGAGGCTACGCCAACGCACAAATGCTCCATCGACTGCCCCTGCTTTGCACTCACTCGCCCCCACCGGCGCAGCACGACCCACTGGCCGAATAGGTTCTGCCGCACCTCGCAAGAATAATGCCTACTGCCTTTGTGCCAGTCCTGGCGCTTCCATTTATCTAGCTGATACTCCATGCTCCCTCCTCACTTCCCACTGCTCACCCAAACTTCCTGAGTCTGGTAGAAGCTGCCGCGCTGCTCTAGCGGAAAGCCTCCGAGCAGCGCGGCGATCCACACTTCTATCAACGGCATCTGCAACTGCTGCTGAAGTTCAACCAAACGTTGCGGTGAGTCTTTCTGCTTAGCACCTAACGCCTTCACCCAGTCCGACACATTCTCAGCATGAGAGACGGCCAGCGCCTGACTTTTGAGGTCAGCGTCATCTAGCGCGTCGATCATATCTAAGACAGACAGCTTTTCGACATTGCCTGCAACAGAATCTTCATCTTCCTTTCCTTCATTCGGGTAATCACTGCTCGCGTGGTACGAACGATTTACAAGGTCAGAAAAGTCTAGCTCCTGAGTTTGACGAGTCAGTCCCTGCAACCAGTCGCCGTCCATCACCGGCCCGTCAGCATTATGTGCGTCCTGCCAGTCATCCCAAAGCACATCAGCTTTGGCTTCGCACAGTCCAGCCAGCTGCACGAGTACATCACCCGCAACGCGCAGGCGATATTCCGCAGGAATGGCTTCGCCAACGCGCTGCTCTAATCCGGCCAGTTCGCCCTCAAACTGAGCCCAGAGACTGAGCACATCGGCAGTCTCTGGCACTTCAGCAGCTTCTTCAAGCGCAAATTCTAAGTTCAGCTCTAGCTGGCGGACGCTAACCATCGGTCACCTCAGGTTGCTTTAAGCGATCACCCCAAGGACACCCGGCAATCAGGCACTCAATCGGCTCTAGCCGTATCTCATCGGCAAAGAAGGTAATGCCAAACCGTGCGTTCAGATAGCTCATCACATCCTTCTGGACGTACTTTTCTAGCTGCCGCTTTCGGTAGCCCGCACAGTGAATCGGTGCGACTTCCAACACTTTGACACCATCTTTGAACACAGAGGCGGCGATCGCATGAAGCGGCGCATCCTTCCTTTTCTCTCGCCAGATATACAGATTGGCATAGGGTACTGAGCCCTCAGCCACTGGCAGCGAAACCGTCTCCACGCCACCTTCCGCTGACACCGTGCCAGTAACCTGTTGCCGATACTGAGATCGCCTTTCCTCATTCAGCCGTTGGCGGTGGCGATAGTAAGACCGCTTACTCGGACAGCGCTTGTCGTTCCAACAGCCATCGCCTTTCTTTCCATGCAGCTGCTGCGCATCAGCCGCACTTAGCTGCGCACAAGCCACACACTTTTTGGAAACTCTACGGGCCATCTCAATTAATCAGTAGTAGAGGAACGAAACTCAACATCAGTCCATTCAAAGGCGATGTATCAATAACAGCAGTTACAGCCTCCCCTTCGCTCTCAGGTGCGCAACATCCTCTCGAAATTCGGCAACGTCGTAATGGACGTAGATATCACGTTCAGAAAGCAGTCTTTGGAAGCGAACTTGTGACAGGTCTAACAGCGCTGCGGCCTTACCTAAGCTCAATCTATTCTGTTGAAAAAGCATCAGAATAACCTCTGCAAGCAGCGACTCTTCGTTCAGTCCACTGGCCGCAAGCACATCGTCAGAAATGACTAGACTCATCGCAATCTCCTTTTTCTCCTCGACATATCCATTACTCAGTGGTTCAAATAAGCTAAGCGATCGCATATCCGGTCATCGGACGCACTTCAGGCGGCTTGAAGCCTAAAACAATGTGTGCCTTCGGAATACCTGCATTCTCCAAGTCCAGCGCGATGCCCTCTTCGGTACCATCGCGCTGAATCCAAATCTTATCACCGACCAAATCAAGATGGACGGTGCAGTCATGCTCATATCGGTGGCCCTCCCAACCCACTACCAGCACAAGGTATCGGTCTCGAACACGGTCAAAGACGGTTTCCTTTTTGACATCGCTGTATGAGTAAGGAATAGCTGCATACTCGCTAAGCACCTGCTCAATCGTGTCTCGCCACTGCTCTAAATTGAGGGTATCCATAGCTCAATCGACTCCTGTGCCGGTTCAAAAACAATCAAACGCACTAGGGCGTAATTAGCGGAATCGGGATGTTGCGGTTCTTACGATAGACCTGAAAATCGCTATCTAGCGTAAAAACTGAGCTATTCGGATACAGCTCTGCCATGCGGACAAGTTCTGCATCTGCTAGGGCCGTAGGCACTGACTCGTAGCGTCTCATTAGAGCGACAACTGACAATAGCTCTGCATTCAGGTCAAACGCAACGCTAATTTGATCTTGCTCTAACAACAAAAGTAAAGCTTCCCTGCCATTCCTAACCCGTTTGAGAAGGAACCATGCTTCTGAAATGACAGCTTCACAGGTCAGCAATGGAGGCGCGATTCCACCTAGCTGCTGACGAGCCCATTCATGATGACAGTCACGCTGGTCAATTAGCGCTACGAGAATACTTGTATCAACGATGACCTGTCGAAGCATCACTCCCCGTAACCTTCCATATAGGCCGGGTTAGTGGATAGATCTCCTGGCCCTTCCCCCATGCCAATGATGGCCTGGGCTGTTTCTGCGAAAGACTTAGGTTCCTCACCTTCATCACTGAGCGGTTGCTCATTAGACTGCTGGTGTTTGGTCATTATAAACTCGACAAAATCTAGAATCTGCCGCTGAGCGGCTTCGGGTAGCCCTTCAATGCCTTGCACGACTTGCTGAGTGAGGGGGGACATCGCTGGTATCTCCTGAAATATAAACGGCTCAACCGAGGTCTAACGGCTATCAAAGCAGGTCAGCTATTCGACAGCTCAAACCGCTTGCCATACTTGGGTTTATCATACCGCAAACTGCTAGCTTATATTTTTAGTCTGATTTTTAGTCAACCCCAAATAAGTTCACTTATTTGGGGTTTGACGTGCTAGTTTATAAGCGGCAACGTAACTATGCGCGTTTCAGAATAGCTAGTTGACTAGAAATCGGGAGCGTTTTCGCGGCGGTTTCTCCCTATTTTTTGGCTGAAATTATGGCAAAACCTGATCCAGTTCCTGTGTTCGTTGAGGTTGGCGCGCGGGCGTTGCCCTCGGTGCCCGCTGCGACTGAGCAAGATAAGCCGCAGCCGATGGACTGGGTGGATGAGTTTCTGTGCGACCGCGAAATTAGACCCAATACCAAGAAGGCCTATCAGCGGCAGCTACGCAGCTTTCAGGTCTGGTGCGAGTTCAAGCACTGGCCCGAGATTGATGAAGCTGACTTACGAAATTACAAAGCGCATCTCAAAACCAAGCTAACCAAATCAGGCAAAGTTGGGTTGACGCCTGCCAGCATCAATCAGGCGCTAGCGACGCTTCAAAGCTTCTTTAAGTGGCTCAGCACGAAGCGCTATGTCGTCTACAACCCGACGTTGAATATCGAAAAGGTAGCTGCTGACCCGATTGCAACCAAGGATATGGAGCTTGAGGCGGTGCGTCAGCTTGCGGACGGGCTTGAACATCGAGGTCAGCTTGAGCCGCTCAGCATTCGAGACACCGCTATCTTCGAGCTGCTCAAGCATGGGCTCAGAGCAACAGAAGTCAGTAACTTGAATATAGGAAACTACAACGGTCAGTCTATTCAGGTGAGCGGCGCTAAGTGGCGGAGTGACGGGACGGTGCCGCTAGCACCCAACGCGCGTTTGGCGTTAGATAGCTACTTAGGCTGGTGCACAGGCAAGGGCTTTGATACAGCCGAGGGTGAGCCACTGTTTAGAAGCTTGTCGCGCAATGGCTACG
>Ga0209194_1000980_pt1 | contig 19563 bp, 19 predicted proteins | sample COGITO_mtgs_1004_FD_184787 | JGI IMG/M metagenome (GOLD analysis project Ga0209194, IMG submission 184787) | Pelagic marine microbial communities from North Sea - COGITO_mtgs_100413 (SPAdes) (version 2) | ecosystem: Environmental > Aquatic > Marine > Epipelagic ...
TCCAGCCGCGATCGCAACATAATCCATCTCAGCAAACACATCTTCTATCGTCCGCCCCATCATATGCTGACGCATATAGCTCTCAATTTGCACCGCAGGCACCGCAGGCACCGTAGACTGCAAAGAACTTAGCGCCTCGATATAGCGAGAAGGCAGCAAATCTGGGCGCGTACTTAACAATTGGCCTAGTTTCACATACACCGGCCCTAGCTCAATCAAAATATTGCACAGCACCGCAGGCGAAGGTAGCTCCGGCTCATCTGAAGCCTTGCCCAGAACCAGCTGGCGCATATAGTCCCAGCCATTGCGCAGAAAGACCTCCACGATCTCCCGCTGTCTGGAGAGCAACGCAGGTGTCAACATCGACGGAAGAGGAGAACTGGGCATTGAGACAGCTACATAGTAGAGATTGCTTAAATGCTAACAACTTTGCAGCAAGTTCAATAGCACCTAAAAGACAGTCTTTCAATAATCAGCGTTACTTATGACGCAGTGTTAAGTAGACTCAGTAGAAAGTTGAGGCTCCACGCTGACTTTAATGTAGAGTAATATCTATGGAAAATAAATTTAGATAGATATTACTCTATGGTTAATTGAATTATCAATCCTAACTTCTTGACGCAAATTTTCCGCCGGGAATGTTCCACCACAAAGGAGCACGCAAATGCAAATAACAAACAGAATTAATCTCAAACCCTTTAAAAAAGATCTAAAAGATCTAACGGATAGCCTCACAGCCATCGTCGAGGCACTGGCCTTTCGGGAGGTTTGCTGTGTATAAAAGACATCGATTTCTGTCTTGTAAGCACACTAACTTTTGAGCAGCCTAATGATCATTTTAGAAGCTTTTATTTTGGCCACGATCTTCTGTGGTTTTCTTGGCATCATCTTAAAGCAGAATCTGATGATGAAAATCATCTCTATGGATGTGATGAGCACGGGTATCATCGGATTTTATGTTCTAGTTGCAGCTAATCCAGGCTTGTTCGCTCCGATTGTGGTGGTTGATGGAACCACTAAAGGGACTGAGGCGATCGCCTACGCAGATCCTGTTCCCCAAGCCGTTATCCTTACCGCCATTGTCATCGGCTTTTCTATTCAGGCGCTGATGCTCGTCGCTGTGATGAAACTTGCGCGGGATAACCCAACCCTCGACTGTCGGGAGATTGAGAGGAGCGCGCTGCGATGAACAAACTAACTATCATTTGGATAGCGCTGCCGCTCTTTGTCGGGTTTAGCATTTATCTCTTGCCTCAGCTCTCTCGAATTCTCGCATTGGCTGTTTCGCTGGTTTCTCTAGCGTATGGCTTATGGTTTGTATTCGTACCAGAGCCACTCACTTTAGAATTAGTCGGCAGCTTTGGCGTAAGCCTGTTTGTAGATCAGCTTAGCGGTTTTTTTATCCTGACTAACGCAGTCGTTACCGCCGCTGTTATTCTCTACTGTTGGTCTTCTGATAAGGGTTCTTTCTTCTATACGCAAGCAATCATTTTGCATGGCAGTGTCAACTCAGTTTTTATCTGTGCTGATCTCATCAGTGTCTATGTTGCGCTAGAAGTGATTGGCATTGCCGCTTTTTTGCTGATTGCTTATCCCCGAACAGAGCGTTCTATCTGGGTGGGGCTACGCTACCTGTTTGTCAGTAATACAGCGATGCTGTTTTATTTACTGGGCACAGCGCTGGTGTATCAGGCCAATCATTCTTTTGCCTTTACCGCGCTAGAAAACGCACCGTCAGCGGCGATCGCACTCATCTTTCTCGGACTGCTGGCGAAAGGCGGTATTTTTGTCTCGGGTTTATGGCTACCGCTCACCCATGGAGAATCAGAGTCTCCGGTATCGGCCTTACTCTCTGGGGCTGTTGTCAAAACAGGCGTTTTTCCCCTCATCAGGTTTGCGCTGATACTGCCTGAGCTCGATCCATTGGTCCGGCTATTTGGCGTGATGACGGCCTTATTCGGCGTAGGGTTTGCTGTATTTGCCAAAGACACCAAGCGAATTTTGGCTTTTCATACCGTTTCTCAACTGGGCTTTATTTTAGCTGCGCCAGCAGTTGGCGGATTCTACGCGCTGACCCATGGTCTAGTCAAGTCGGCGCTCTTTCTAATTGCGGGCAAGCTGCCCAGTCGAGATCTTAAAGTCCTGCAGAAAAATCCAATTCCAACATCGCTTTGGATAGCATTAGCGATCGCAAGTTTCTCTATCTCGGGGTTTCCCTTACTTTCTGGCTTTGGAGCAAAAGTTCTCACTACCAAAAATCTGTTGCCCTGGCAAGTCATCGGCATGAACATCGCCGCGCTAGGCACCGCTATCTCCTTTGCCAAATTCATTTTTCTTCCCCACGCCCGCCAGCCAAAAGATCTAGAAAGTGCGGCCTCATCTCCAGGAACTGGATTTTGGCTGGCGATAGTGCTTTTACTTGGCGGCCTAGTTTTTTCAAACGTCTTCTACTACGATGCCTACAGCCTCCAAAATGTTGTTAAACCGCTAGCGACGATTGGCGTAGGCTGGCTAGCCTATATACTTGTTTTTCAGAAGCTTTCAGTTAAGCTACCTCGCGCTGCCGAGCAGTTTGACCACCTGATCGGGACAATGAGCTTGACATTAATACTGTTGTTTTGGATAGTGCTGGCATGATTGGCTACCGGGACTTACTGCTGCGGCTCACTATCTGGTTCTTGCTCACGGCAGATCTAAGCTTGGCAAACATTATTTTAGGGGTTGCAATTGCGCTTCTACTACCCACCTTTGGCCCGCGCTCCTACATAAAAGCAGCGGTGCTACAGGACTGGCTACAGATTTTATGGGAAATTTTAGTGGCGATTCCAAAAGCCTATTTTGAGGCATTTGAAATGATTCTGCGGCCACATCGGCACGAAGACATTACGCCAGAACCTAGCAAGCCCAGACGCACCCCAGGGTTGCTCTTTCTAGACATATTTCTGATTACATTTACGCCTAAAACTATCGTAGTCAAACACCATGAAGAAGGCTGGAACGAAGTCCACTGGGTAAGACGAAGGAAAAAACGATGAACGTACTGCTACTCGCGATGATTTTGGCGCTGCTAATTCCCATTTACGAGGCTTGCAAAGACGAAGATATTTGGCAAAAGATGCTGGCTTTTGCCAGCATTTCTACTAAAACGTCACTCATGATTTTAGTGATTTCGACCCTGCGCAATGACTGGATGATTGGGCTAGTCGGCGTGCTGATCTTGAGCTTGGGCAATGCCTCGCTGATGCTGCTCGCGCATATTCTGCGGCGGGCAAGCCTATCGGGAGGAATCACAGAATGATCGATGTTTTAAGCAATATCTGTTTTACCGTCGGCATTGTCTTTTGGTTTTGGGGAACTTGGCCGCTGCTGGGAAATCGATCTGTCCTATTCAAGCTACATTCGCTGTCAGTGTCAGACACGCTAGGATCGATGGCTATTGTGGTTGGGCTATTCCTGCGATTACCTCGCGAATGGCCACTGCTGCTGCTAGCGCTAATCTCTCTAGCGATTTGGAATACAGTGTTGGGCTACGTGATAGCGTATTGTGCCAGCGGGAGAGGGCGTTATGACTGACGAATTCTATATTATTGCGATTACGGCGCTGCTGCCGCTAATGGCCATATTGCTGGTGGTACAAACCAATCCATATTCGGCGCTGGTGATTAGAGGCATTTTAGGTGCGATCGCAGCCTTAGTCTACGCCATGTTTGGCGCCGCCGATGTCGCCCTGACCGAAGCGCTAGTGGGCACGATGCTCTCAATTACGCTGTATGCGATCGCCGTTCGCTCATCGATGACTCTGCGCCTAGGAATAATTCAACAGCCCGACCAGCCGCTGTTGCCACCGCCGCAGTTAATGAGCGCTATAACATCAGCCTTCACTCAGCACAATGTACGCGTCGAGCTGTTGCCCCATCCCGACCAAGAGAGCCTGATCCATGCGCTCAACCAAAAAGAACTTCATGCCATCTACGAAGCATCAGGCTCGCTGCGGTTAAGAACGCAGTCTCTGTACAATATTTTGCACTCCAAAGTACCGACCGATACAGCGCTAGTTCTGTCGGATACTCAGAGCATCCATCCGGAGAAATCATCATGAAGTGGCTTTACGTCGCAGCTAGTTTGGCGCTGTTTATAACGATGCTGATATATTCGCAGCTCGACATATCCGCAGCCACAGAACTGACAGCGAAGCTACCAATTGCCGAAACCATCGCGCAAGAAAGCAGCGTCCCTAACGCGGTCACCGGCATTATTTTCAAGAACCGACTCTACGACACCATTTTTGAAGTCGTTGTTTTTACCATCGCCATCATGGGTGTCCGCTTCCTGCTAGCCGACGAACAGCCCTCTCACACCGTTTACCAGTTTACCGACCAGCCCTCCATTGTATTAGCTAGGCTAGGAGCAACGATTGCTGCGCTAGTCGGTATAGAGCTAGCAATTCGCGGACACCTGAGTCCCGGCGGTGGCTTTGCAGCAGGCGTTGCCGGAGGTACGGCCATTGGGCTAGTGGCCATTACATCTCCCTCAGAATGGATGGAAGCAGTATATAAGCAATGGCAAGCCTCAGCCTGGGAAAAAGTATCGGTGCTGTTGTTTATTGCGATCGCCCTTCTCTCCCTCTTTGGCCTAGCGCTACCACCCGGCATTCCCGGCAACCTCCTCAGCGGCGGCTGGATTCCTATCCTCAACACCTTAGTTGCCATCAAAGTAGCCCTTGGATCGTGGGCCACCGTCCTAATCTTTGTCCGATATCGCGGACTGCTGTAGATTTACTGTTGTAGATTTAGAATCTAAAACCCACGCTCAGGAGCATCCGCCATGGCTGGCAAACTTACCACTCACATTCTAGACACCGCCCAGGGCCAACCCGCCGCAGACGTAACCGTCGAACTATTTCAAATCAGCCTGTCTCAGGACGCAAAGCTGATCAAAACCCTAACCACCAACGCTGATGGACGCACCGACCAACCATTTCTCACTAGCGACGAAATGGAAAGAGGCACCTACGAACTACGATTCGCGATGGGTGGCTACTTCACTAAGCAGTCAGAAGCGCTCCCCGATCCGTTGTTTTTGAACATTATCCCAATCCGCTTTAGCATTGCCGATACTAGCAAGCATTACCATATTCCACTACTCTGCTCGCCTTGGTCTTACAGCACTTATAGAGGCAGCTAAATTAGATAGAGGCAGCTAAATTAGAGGCAGCTAAACAAATTCAACGACAATCTCAGCTATACCAAGTATCAGAAAAAGCTAACGTTGTTGGCAACATGAGCTGTTAGGACACCGAGTCACCTAGCCGCTTTCGCTCTGCCAATTTCAGCATTACCTCAGCGTGCATCTCTCGCGTAATCGGATAAAAGTAAACCAGCACAACGCCACATAGCAACAGCACCAGAGGCACCGGCCCCATAAAGAATCGAATCGCCGTCAGCGCCGAATCGGTCTGTACCGGCAAATTCTTATCAAAGCCAGAAGACTCTAGCGCTAAACCAACCAAGAACAATCCCAACGCCAAGCCAAACTTCTGCAACAACGTCATAAACGCGTAGTAAGTCCCTTCTCTACGGCGACCCGTCTTCAGCTCATCTAGCTCAATCACGTCCGGCAAAATTGACCAAGGCACCACGTAAGCCGTCGCCACGCCAAAGCCCACGATCGCGCACAGTCCAAACATAATGTTGTCCTGATCCGGCTGCAAAAAGAACAGCGCAATTTGCACCAAAATCCAAACACCGGCTCCTAAAAAGTAGAGGTTCTTCTTACCCACCTTGCGACTCAGCGCCGCGCAAACAAACATCATGACCACCGTCACTACCTGCACAACCACCGCAGGCAAACTCTCACTCACACCCATCCAATACTTCGCGTAGTAAGGAATAATCGTCGCGGTAATCTGTAGCGCCAACCACGAGAACAGATAAATCCCGATGACAAACAGAAAAGGCTTATTACTTGCCACCACTTTAAGCTGATCGACAAAAGACTCATTAGGCGTATCAGCGATCGCATTCAAATCCCCATCCATCGCCTTCGCTTTGGCCTGCACATAGCCAAACGTCCCAAAAATAAACCAATAAATCGACAAAATCGAGATCACCCCGCCGACCAATCCCAGCGCCATATACCGCTGCCCCGGATCGGCAATTAGCGAATTAAACACCCCCGCCGCCACCAAAATCAAAATTCCGCCCGTCACCGAAAACGCCAGTCGAAACGAGGTCAAAGACGTGCGCTCGTCGTAGTCTTGCGTCATCTCAGCCGTCAGCGTGGTGTACGGCAAATTTGTTGTTGTAAAGAAAATCTGAAAAATCGTCGTAATGACTACGTAGTAAGCAAACAGCGTCCACTGATTTTCGAATCCTGGCACAATCCAGATAAAAAAGTAAGACAGCCCAAACGGAATCGCCGTTAAAAATATCCACGGATAGCGCCGACCCCAGCGCGTTTTAGTGCGATCGCTCAATATCCCCACCAGCGGATCGTTCACCGCGTCCCAAACCTTTCCCACCGCCAGCACAGAGCCCGCAATCACCGGACGCATTCCCGCCACATCCGTCAGAAAAAACAGCAGAAAAAACGCCAGAAACTGCGACGTCAGCCCCGCTCCAAAATCACCCGCGCCATAAGCTAGCTTCACCGGCAGCGTCAGTTTAGGCACAGGATAATTCACCTTAGCCTGCGGTATCGCATCCGAAGGCAAATCCGCATTAGATCCAGACATCGTTAAGAACCCTGTATAAATAGATAACTAGCAAAAGACAAGATAACTAGCAAAATTAAAACGCGATCGCGCTATGGCAGACCTTCACGTATCCTGGTCAGATTATCACCAAGACATCGAGCAGTTGGCCCTGATGGTACACCGCTCCGGCTGGGATTTTAATCAAATTGTGTGTCTTGCCAAAGGTGGCCTCCGCATTGGCGACATCATCTGCCGGATCTCCGACCAGCCCTTAGCAATTCTCTCCACCGCCTCTTACGGCGGCGAAGGCAATCGCATCCGAGGCTCCATCACCTTCTCCAAAGACCTCAGCATGACCACCGCCAACCTCGGCTCCCGTATCCTCCTAGTCGACGACCTCGTAGACTCTGGCCAGAGCCTCAAGCGCAGCATCTCCTGGCTCCACAATAAATACGGCTTTTACATCGACGAAATTCGCACCGCCGTTCTCTGGCACAAAGAATGCTCCGTCATCGTTCCCGACTACGCCCTGCACTACCTAGAAGACAACCCCTGGATCCATCAACCCTTCGAGTGCTACGAAGAAATGGACTGGGCTAAGCTAAAAAAAGCGCATCCGCAATAGACGATTCAGCCGAATAACTGTAAATTGCTATACACAGAGATGTCCTCAAGGCTCTTTGATACCGCTAGAAACCGGCCAATCGCTCAGCAACCATCGTCTGCCACAAACCTATTGACCTTGAAATCTACTAACTCTACCCGTAGTCCAATCAACATAGCGTCTGTGAGTACTCCCCCCAACCAAGATATTCCCGCTGCTCAGCGGCAGCCGTCAGCGTCTCCCGCCGCGCCCGCTATCACCCAAAAGCGGCCCAGCAGCCGGGGAAAAACATTTGGTTGGTTAGGTCTAATTGCGATCGCTGCACTCTGCGCTTGGCAATGGCAGCCCATCAGTCAGCAAGCCACAGCCCAAACCCAGCGTCTTCAACAGGCCATTCGACAACGCGCCCAATCTACCAAAGCCCAATCTACCAAGGCACAATCCGCCAAAGCCCAATCCGCTAAGGCACAGAAAGCCAGTAAGCCAGCTCCAACCGCTTCTCCCCAACCCCTTCCCACCTCAACCCCCAACCTTCCCCCCCTCCCCACCATCAGCTCTAATCCCGTTGCCACTTCAGATCAACCGGACCAGCTGCTCCATCACCGCCGATACGCAGAAGCTAGCCCTGCTGACCTCGTGCTTCTCAACCCCACCAGCCAGCTCAAACTTCAGCCCCCCGTTCAAACTGCGGTTAACGAAATGATCGCCCAGGCAAAATCCGAAGGCGTTCAGCTCGGCATCGCCTCCGCCTTTCGCTCCATCGAAGATCAAAACCACCTCTTTTTTGACGTAAAAGCCGAGCGTGGCGAAAGCTCCGAAACCCGCGCCGAAGTCAGTGCCCCTCCTGGCTATAGCGAGCACCACACCGGCTACGCCGTAGACTTCATCGACGAAAGCAAACCCGGCACCCACACCGAACTTAGCTTCGAAACCACACCGGCCTATCGGTGGCTAAAGAAAAACGCCCCGGCCTACAACTTCGAAATGTCCTTTCCTAAAGATCCCAACTCTCCCGTCGGCTACGAACCCTGGCACTGGCGCTACGTCGGCGATCAAAAAAGCCTAGAATTGTTCTATCAAGAACAGTCTTCAGAAAAGCCGCCAGCGCCCACACCATGAACCCCACGACGCTAAATCTGCTATCCATTTCAGTCTTTGCCTTCGTGCTGCTGAGCCTAGTAGGACCGCTGTTCAATATCTCGCCCGCTGTGGTCGCAACCTTCACCACCGCGATCGCCGGTATCTTTGCCCTAGATCGTTTCGTCGCCAAAGGAATTGGCGGCAACTTACTCATCGATGCAGTGTCCGGCCAGTCCTCAGACTACCGCCAGCGCATCATCCATCACGAAGCCGGTCATTTTTTAGTGGCCCACTTGCTCGGCATTCCGGTACAAAGCTACACCCTCAGCGCCTGGGAAGCGCTCAAAGCCGGACTCCCCGGCTTAGGCGGCGTAGTCGTAGACACCACCGCAATGACCTCAACGCTAGAAACAGTTGGCCCCGACTTTGAACCCGCTGAAAAGTCCGACGCTGAGCCAGCCAGTCAAGTGGCCAGTCAAGTAGCCAGTCAAGTAGCCAGTCAAGCGGTCACAGCGTCAGAGCAGCCTACGTCAAAGCAGCCTGAGACTCAAAAAAGCGCCATTCCTACCCGACAGCTCAACCAGTACTGCATCGTTTGGATGGCCGGTATCGCCGCCGAAACCCAAACCTACGGCAACGCCCAGGGCGGAGAGGACGACAAGTTTCGACTAAAACAGCTCTGGCAGCAAATTCCGCCCGACGCTAGAGCAACTGCCAACCCAGAAACCCAAACCCGCTGGGCACTTCTCCAAGCTCAAACCCTCATCGAGCAGCAGCAGCTTGCCTATCAAGCTTTGGTCACCGCCATGACCCAACGCGAGTCTGTCGAAACCTGCATTCATCAAATCGAGTCCAACCGCTCCCCACTAGACCAGCTCGATCCCAAACCAAGCCTCGCAAGCTGAGCGTAGCCGAAGCTCACTCGTCACTCACCACTCGATTGCGTCCCATCGCCTTTGCCCGCAGCAGATTCTGATCGGCCCGATGCAAAAAACTAGCCCCACTCTCATCGTCGCTAGATCTAAGCTGCGTTAAGCCAATACTTACCGTAACGTTCAACGCCTCTAGCCCATTGGCCAACGCATGTAGCTTAAAGGGTGTCCGCTCAATAGAATGACGAAGCCGCTCAGCAATCGTCCAGCCCTCTTCCAACTCGGTATTGCCCAGCGTCACGACAAACTCCTCGCCGCCATAGCGAAAAGACGTATCGTAAAAGCGCATATTACTCAAAAACCGCTGAGCCAATTGCTTGAGCACGTCATCGCCCACCAAATGACCATGGCGATCGTTCACCCGTTTAAAGTAGTCAATATCTATTACCATCAGCGACAGCGGCATAGACTTCGCCAGCGCTACCCTAACTTGACGCGGCAGCTCCATGTCAAACGCCCGGCGGTTACTCAGCTGCGTCAGGGCATCGGCCAAAGCCACCGCCGACAGCCAGTCATTAATTCGTGAAAGATCGCGATAGCGCTGCGCCCGATTCAGCCCGATATGAATATGAGCTTGGATCAAGCGCTGCTGACTCTTGCGGAACGAAAGCTGCGGCACCAGTGAAGCACCGTTACTCACAGCGTTACTTACTAATTGTCCTGCCTCTGGCATCGCTACTAAACTTTCGGATTCTAGGCAAGCAGACGGCAAAGCGCTGCCTCTATCCGAAAGTCGCCATAGGTAGGCATCGGCTCCAGACTCCAGCGCGATCGCCTTCTCTTCCACATAGAGTTCCGATAGCTGATCGACAGAGTAAACGACGCGCTTCATAGTCAGCGGCTTCAACCGACGATCATTCCCATTGTCCTGCTTACTAACTAACTGCCCGGGTTCTTCTATCAACACATAGTAAGGACTGTTATACGCTGTGCCAAACGTCTTATCAACAGAGCCATCCTCGAGACAGCAGACCTCAACAATGACGACATCTGGCAAAGACACTTCCATCATCTCTACCGCTGTAGACACCGCTGAGGTGCTCATCACCTTCAGCACATCTAGACTTCTCACCTGAGCAATCACGCTGGTGCAGAAGCGATCGCTCCCAACTAGCAACACACTGTTCATGAAAAATTGGCCAATTGGCAGCTAAATAGAGCAGCACAGCAGATAAGCAGACAGTCCTTTTTACACATTTTCCGTTTTTTCCATTTCGGAATAAAGCACCTAAGCAATCACAGGCAAAGGAAAATACGGAATGTACACAAGACGGATTATGAAATGCGCGCTAACCGTAAAATCAGTGAGGCGAATCGCAAGCATTGGTATACAAAAATACGTACTAGCAGTACAGCCATGCGGAGATAACGTTTCTTAAAGGCAAAAAGCAGGCAGATGTAATCAACCCACGATAGCCATGCGTACGCAGATCATAAGGCTATTCAAAGCTGAAAAGAAGGTGCCGCTCATTCGCGACGACAAAAGTAACAAAAAATCGCATCCCCGAAAGAGATCTAAAAGCTAACTAAGCTGCAGTTTGCACACGTCAGTTAAGCAAAATCGCCCAAGTTAACGCCTTAGAGCTCAACGGCTCAAAGCTCAACGGCTCAAAGCTTAACGGGCAGAACTCAGCAACCTTGCAGGCAGTAACCCAAGTCTATCCAGCAAAAAGCAGAAACTATAAACCGACAAATAGGCTTAACTTAAGCCTTGCACTCAGCGCACCTTTTACACAAGTGCTGTCTATAGATATTTTTTATAGATGCTCTATATTTATAGAAAAATACCTATATATGCTTTAGATCAGTCCCTTTCTAGCAGCATTTAGATTCATAACCATTTACCGCCAAGGTTGCCGATAAGACTCTAAACGAAATTTTATAGCTGATGATTACACAATCTTGAGTAGCACTAGGTAACGAAACATACGAGAGTATGGCAACATTGATCAAATCTGGAGAACCGAATCGTCCTCACCGCCCACTAGCCCTATGTCTTTTCCTAATAAGTCTTCCTCTTCTAAAACGCCAGTGCTCAGCGGTGCCGACATTCGTCGGAAGTTTCTAGAATTTTACAAAGCCAAAGGCCACAAAGTCCTCGACAGCGCGTCGCTTGTTCCAGAAGATCCAACCGTTCTGTTAACGATTGCTGGGATGCTCCCCTTCAAGCCGATTTTTCTCGGGCAGCGCACCGCCGACTTCAACCGGGCCACCTCCGCTCAAAAATGCATTCGCACTAACGACATCGAAAACGTAGGCCGTACTGCTCGCCATCACACGTTTTTCGAAATGTTAGGCAACTTCAGCTTTGGCGACTACTTCAAAAAAGAAGCGATCGCCTGGGCCTGGGAAATTTCCACTCAAGTCTTTCAGCTTCCACCCGAGCGCATCGTCCCCAGCGTTTTCCGCGAAGACGACGAAGCCTTTGCCATCTGGCGCGACGACATCGGCATCGATCCTCAGCGCATTATCCGCATGGACGAAGCCGACAACTTTTGGACATCTGGCCCCACCGGCCCCTGCGGCCCCTGTTCCGAAATGTACTACGACTTCCACCCCGAGCGAGGCAGCGACAATATAGATCTAGAAGACGACAGCCGCTTTATTGAGTACTACAACTTGGTATTCATGCAGTACAACAAAGACGCCGACGGCACCCTCACGCCCTTACAAGCGCAAAACATCGACACTGGGCTAGGACTAGAGCGTATGGCTCAAATTCTCCAGGGCGTTGCCAACAACTACGAAACCGATCTAATCTTCCCCCTCATTGAGCGCGCAGCCGAAATTGCCAACATAGACTATCAGCAGGCAGACGCGGCTCAAAAAGTATCGCTCAAGGTCATTGGGGATCACGTTCGCGCGGTAATGCATATGATCGCCGATGGTATCAGTGCCTCTAACGTAGGTCGAGGATACATACTGCGTCGTCTCATTCGTCGAGTCGTCCGCCACGGCAGACTATTAGGCATCGATCAGCCCTTTACAACCAAAATTGCAGACGCCTCAATCGCCCTTTCAGAAGCAGCTTACCCAGTCGTTAGAGCGCGAGAAACCGCAATCAAGAACGAGCTAGAGCGCGAAGAAACTCAGTTTCTAAAGACGCTAGAGCGAGGAGAAAAGCGACTCGCCGACATCTTAGAGAGCAAGCCCAATAAAGTATCCGGCCAAGACGCATTCGAGCTATACGATACCTACGGCTTTCCGCTAGAACTCACCCAGGAGATCGCCGAAGAAAGCGGAATCGCCGTCGATGAGACAGGCTTCAACACCGAAATGGAACAGCAGCGACAGCGCTCCAAAGACGCGCACGAAACTATCGATCTCACCGTTCAAGGCAGTCTCGATACGCTCGCCGAAAAGATCGAATCTACTCAATTTGTAGGCTACGAGCAGACCGACAGCGATAGCCAAATCGAGGCGATTTTGGTCGATGGCGAATCGGTGCCACAGGCCGAAACCGGCAGCGAGGTTCAAATAGTTCTCAACACCACCCCGTTCTACGCCGAATCGGGCGGTCAAATTGGCGATCGCGGCTACCTCTTAGGAAAAAGCTCCGTTGTCCGCGTCGAAGACGTCAAAAAAGAAGGCAGTTTCTTCGTCCACTTTGGCAAAGTAGAGCGTGGCTCCCTGTCAGTTGGCGATCGCATTAGCGCCAAAATAGACCGCGCCTGCCGCCGCCGCGCCCAGGCCAACCACACCGCTACCCATTTACTGCAAGCCGCCCTCAAAGCGCTAGTAGATGACAGCATCTCCCAGGCCGGTTCTCTAGTAGACTTCGACCGCCTGCGCTTCGACTTCCACGCCCCCAAAGCCCTCACCGCCGAGCAGCTTCAGCAGGTTGAAAAGCAGGTCAACACCTGGGTTGCCGAAGCCCACAGCGCCGACGTGCAAACCATGCCCATCGCCGAAGCCAAAGCCAAAGGCGCAGTCGCGATGTTTGGCGAAAAATACGGCGACGATGTGCGCGTCATCGACTATCCCGGCATCTCCATGGAACTCTGCGGCGGCACGCACGTGGGCAACACCGCTGAAATTGGCGTGTTCAAAATCATCTCCGAAACCGGCGTAGCCGCAGGCATTCGCCGCATTGAAGCCGTCGCAGGCCCAGCGGTCTTAGATTATTTGGAAGTGCGCGATCGCATCGTGCGAGACCTAAGCGACCGATTCAAAACCAAACCAGAAGACATCACCGAGCGCGTCACCAGCTTACAAACCGAGCTTAAAACCGTCCAAAAAGAACTCTCCACCCTCAAATCCGAACTCGCGCTGTCCAAGTCAGACCAGTTCCTAAGCCAGGCTGAAATCTTTGGCGACACCCCCGTCATTGTCGCCAACCTAGAATCCGTAGAACCTGATGCCCTCAAAGCCGCCGCAGAACGCCTGCTGCAAAAGCTCGGCGATGGCGCAGTCGTCTTGGGTTCCGTCCCCGAGCCGGGCAAAGTCAGCCTAGTAGCCGCATTCAGCAAGCCCGCCATCAGCAAAGGGCTCCAGGCCGGTAAATTCATCGGTGGGATTGCCAAGCTGTGCGGCGGCGGCGGTGGCGGCAGACCCAACTTTGCCCAAGCCGGTGGCCGCGATGAGTCTAAGCTTCCTGAAGCGCTAGAGACTGCGAAGTTGCAGCTAAAAGAAGCTTTAAAGTAAGCACCTAAAGCAAATACATCAGTTAAATCGAACGTATTTCGACTACGCTCAAAGCTCGTTCCGCCGTAGCCAGAAGGCTGAAAGTTGTACTCTCTATACTTAAGCGCTCGCAGCTTTTGCGATATACTTCGACACGATTTGAGCCTAGCTAGAACGCCGACACCTCGATAGGAAAAAACATGCCTCAACCATCCGCCAAAATCATCTACACCCTTACAGATGAAGCCCCCGCGCTGGCGACCCATTCTTTCCTTCCTATCGTCCAAGCCTTCACCCAATCAGCCAACATCGAAGTAGAAGCCAGCGACATTTCCCTCGCCGGTCGCATTCTCGCTAACTTTCCCGAAAACCTCACGGCAGCGCAAAAGAAACCCGACGCCCTCACGCAGCTAGGCGAACTCGCCCAAACCCCCGAAGCTAACATCATCAAGCTGCCGAACATCAGCGCCTCCATTCCCCAACTCGCCGCCGCCATTCAAGAGCTACAGGCCAAAGGCTACGACATCCCTAGCTACCCCGCCGATCCTAAAACCGACGCCGAAGCCGCCATCAAAAAACGCTACGCCAAAGTCTTAGGCAGCGCCGTTAACCCCGTTTTACGCGAAGGCAATTCTGATAGAAGAGTTGCCGCTGCGGTAAAAGAGTACGCTCAAAAGCACCCTCACAGAGTCGGTGACTGGAGCAAAGAATCCAAGTCTCACGTTGCCCATATGGACAGCGGCGACTTCTACGGCAGCGAAAAATCTGTCGTTATAGAGCGAGACGGCAGCGTCAAAATAGAGCTGATTCAAGCAGACGAAACAACCATCCTAAAAGAGAAAACGCCCGTTCTGGCTAAAGAAGTTATAGACGCAGCGGTGATGAGCGTTAGCGCCCTGCGAGCGTTCTACGAAGAGGCGATCGCCGCTGCAAAAGTAGAAGATATCCTACTCTCTTTGCACGTTAAAGCAACCATGATGAAGGTCTCTGATCCCATCCTATTCGGTCATGCCGTTACTATCTACTACAAAGATGTCTTCGACAAATATGCCGATACCTTTGCCAGCCTAAGCGTAAACCCCAACAACGGTATTGGCGATGTATACGCCAAAATAACAACCCTTCCAGAAGATCAACAGGCCGCCATTAAAGCAGACCTTCAGGCCGCTTATAAAGACCGCCCGCCGTTAGCTATGGTCAACTCCGATAAAGGCATCACCAACTTGCACGTGCCTAGCGATGTCATTATCGACGCCTCTATGGCCGCCTCTATTCGCACCTCTGGCCAAATGTGGGGCGCAGACGGCAACCCTCACGACACCAAGGCGATCATCCCCGACCGCTGCTACGCCACGATGTATCAGGCTTGTATCGAGTTTTGCAAAGCCAAAGGAGCCTTTAACGTTAAAACCATGGGCAGCGTTTCTAACGTTGGGCTAATGGCTAAAAAAGCTGAAGAATATGGATCTCATGACAAAACCTTCGAGATTCCTGCTAGCGGCACTGTTCGCGTAGTAGATGACGCTGGCCAAACTCTCATAGAGCACAACGTTGAAAAAGGCGACATCTGGCGCATGTGCCAAACCAAAGATATCGCCATTCAAGACTGGGTAAAGCTAGCCGTAAACAGAGCTAGCGCCACCGGACTACCGGCTATTTTCTGGCTAGACAAAAATCGCGCTCACGATGCTAACATCATCGCCAAAGTAAATCAGTACCTCGCTAACCACAATACGGTCGGGCTAGATATTCAAATCCTACCGCCCGTAGAAGCCATGCAGTTCACCTGCGATCGCATCAAATCCGGTAAAGACGTTATTTCCGTCACTGGCAACGTCCTGCGAGACTATCTCACCGATCTCTTCCCCATTTTAGAGCTAGGCACCAGCGCCAAAATGCTCTCCATCGTCCCTTTACTCGCAGGCGGCGGACTCTTCGAAACAGGCGCAGGCGGATCTGCGCCTAAGCACGTACAGCAGTTTGTACAAGAAAATCATCTGCGCTGGGACTCGCTAGGAGAGTTTTTGGCCCTAGCCGTCACGCTAGAAGAACTCGGCAAAAAAACAAACAATAGCAAAGCCCTCATACTCGCCGAGACGCTAAACAAAGCGACTAGCAAACTATTAGATAAAGACAAATCGCCCTCTCGTAAAGTCAACGAGCTAGATAATCGCGGCAGCCACTTTTACTTAGCCCTATACTGGGCGCAGGCACTAGCCAAACAAGATAAAGATACAGAGCTGCGGAGCACCTTTGCTGAGCTTTCACAGCAGCTGAGCGACAGCGAAGAAGTCATCGTCGAAGCCCTTAGTGCCGCTCAGGGGCAGCCCGTAGATATTGGCGGATATTATCTAGCCGATGCTAAGAAAGCTCAGCAAGCGATGCGGCCTAGCAAAGTATTCAATGCAGCGATCGCCAATCTGATATCGCCAATCTGATCTAGCGATCGCATAAAACTCACTTACGCGGCAAGTCTACGAAGGAAACACCATCACCTTCGTAGACTCGTATTACTATCTACGCCGTTTTAATCCACCTTAATCTAGCACCCGTCTGGCCCGCAGAACTTATGGGCGCTCAGCACCTCTGCTTCGCAAAGATAGACAATGCCCGAATAATCGTCGAAGTAATTGAGTGCAATCTCGTCCGAAATCTTCAGGGCCATATCCCGGTTTTCAGTTAGCACCTCAATTTTTACGTTCGAGGAAGTGTTAGAAACGCTGGGCTGCCCCGACGAGCGCACGTTGCGGCTCCCTTCGCCGCCAGCGTCTACTACCGTATACCCAGTCGCCCCAGATTTGTTAATGATTTTGGCGATCTTTTTCAGCAGTAGCTTTTCGGTGACAATAACAAGCTTGATGGCTGGTTTAGCCATGTGTGTTTACCTCTTAATATGTTGTATTTATCAAACTAGATAGAATTAGCCGCCCATCAGCGCTTGAGCTAGCCCGATGTAGAGCGGTATTCCCAGCGCGATCGCAACCGGCGTACCAATAGCGGTAGAAGAGCCAATGTAAGCAGAAGGATTAGCCGATGGAATACCGGCTCGTAGCGTGGGCGGCCCTGAAATATCTGAGCTAGAAGCAGCAATAACGGCTAGGAGCACAACGCCGCCGGGGCTAAACCCCGTAGCATAATGAGCGATCATCCCAAGGCCAAAGGCAATAAACCCATGCAGCAGCGGTGCCACAAATGCGTAGACGGCATACCATTGGGCCACCTTGCGAAGTTCTTTAAGCCTTGCAGCGGCCTCCATACCCATAATTAACATGAGTACCGAAAGCAAACCAGCAAACAGGGGAGAGTAGAAGCTTTCGTAAACAGCTCCCGGCTGAGTTATCAAACCCAGCGCGAGGCCCAGCAGCAGTGCCGATAGCGCCGAACCCTGAAGACTTTCCTGCACGATGGGCCATATTCTCACCCGCTTGCCCGCCGTACCACGCCGTTTGCCGGTATGAATGCTAGCCAAAACAATTGCAGTCACCAGTGCCGGGATGTCCATAAAAGGATAGAGCGCGGCAGCCCAGGGTTCGTAAGCCATGCTTTGCCCGTCCATTAGCGTCAAGGCAGCCGCGAGGGTAGAGCCACTGACTGCGCCAAATAAGCCCGCAGTTGCAATGCCATCCTCGGTTCTAACGTTCGGCAGCAGACATAAGGTATAGCGCCCAATAAACACAATTAAAATCCCTATTATCACCGCGAACAGTGCAGGCAACAAAATTGCCCCCAAATCGGCATCGCGAATCGCTTGACCACCGGTTAGGCCAACTTTCATCAGCAGCATGAAAACAATGAACTTATAGACCGGATCTGGAATGGATAGTCGGCTACCCAGAGAAGCAACGACAATACCCCCAATCAGAAAGCCGAGCGTCGGGGACTGTAGCTGCGACAGAAAACGCACTAAAAAATCAGACAGAAAATCCACGTTGTAATATTCCTTCTTAAATTGCGACAGGTGAGATTTAAAGAGCTAGAAGCAGGAGGGGTGAAATGCTTTTCTCCTGCAGGCGCAGGCACTACGGAATACCTGCTGTCAGGGCATCTAGAGATGGCCATTCTCCAGAACAGAGCAAAAAGGCGAAGCTGTTCTGTACGATCTTATATAGACTTGTATCTATGCAAGATTGCTTTTGCATGTAGTAAAGGCTATCCTAAAACGCGTCTCGATTTGCGCCGTTCAGCACAAATTGAGAATGCAATATCAAATGCAGGTCATAAGTTTTTCTTTTATATAGTTATTTTTGATATATCTCTAGCTAATGCAAATTGCGATCGCAAACCAATATCAAACGTCTACTCATCAACATTTCTGCAAAACTAAATCTCTACGCAAAGCTGTTGCTTTCACAAAAGAGAAATCGTCAACACGAGAGAGACGCAGAGCTTTAACTAAAGCAGTCTTCTCCAAAGCAGTCCAGTAAAACATTCCACATCTTACGCATCACACAAGGACGTTCGTCACGATACGACGAACAACTCAGACGAAGAATTTGCGTTCAGCCGCAGCAACCAGGCTCCACCGACCCTTTTAGAAGGGAGCAAAGGTCGAGCTGTTGAAGAGCTTCAGGCAGCGCTAGCAGAGCTAAATATACTCATCTCCAAAATAGACGGCATATTCGGCCCCGACACTTGTCAGGCCGTCATGGAGTTTCAGCGCAGCCATCAGCTTAAAGCCGACGGCGTAGTGGGGCCAAAAACCTGGGCCGACATTATTCCAGATTAAAATTCTCTCCGCATAAGTACGCACAAGCAAAAGGTAAATCCTCATGAACAAAAAAAACGGCTATTCTGCTGCCGCTTGCGATTTTGGCTAGTGCGTTGACCGCGGTTCAGCCCGCAAACGCAAGTAGCTTGCTCAGAGATTTGGGGCTTGGCGCAGGGACAAACGTTGTAACAGGATTGGTGCTCAAGAACGGTTCTGTTGTAAACAACGCAGTGAGCGGTGCTGCCACAGATGCGGCAATCAGAGCAACTCAAGGACATCCGCACAGCAGAACTTCAGGATTACTACAAGATGCTGCCGTAGGCGCTGCCACCAACACGGTAGTAGGCGCAGTGCTAGGAAATGGACATGCAGGCAACAATGCACTTTCTGGTGCTGCCGATGGACTGCCGTACAATCTCGCTAGATAGCACGTCCAGGTTTTCTCTTGTTGTTTCTTGTGGTTTTACTCAGGTGGCACTAGCGGTCGCTTGAGTGTCGCATTGAATTCAGTTGCACTGAGTTCAGTTGCACGGAACTCACTTAAATATATAGACAATCCTGTAGATTTTGTGGCACGGCTGCATACATACGCCTTAGCTAAGTCAAAGCCAGCTCACCTATCTGGCACAGTACAAACAACGATAGACTGCTGCCTATATCCCCCACTCTGACTTATTTTCAAAGGACACCTCAAACAAGTGGTCTCTGCCTTGTCTCTCCATCTGGCACATTCCACATAATCAAAACATCAGCCGCACACAAGTAAAACAGCTTGTCTGTTCCTCTTCTACTGCGTCTTAGATTATCTATTGAGGAGTTCGTTCTATGAAAATCAATTTTGCTCTGTTGCTGCCGCTCGCTGTTCTTTCTATCGGCGCTCTCGTCTCTCCCGCTCGCGCTAATCCCATGAGCGATCGCGCTA
>Ga0209194_1000987_pt1 | contig 19433 bp, 19 predicted proteins | sample COGITO_mtgs_1004_FD_184787 | JGI IMG/M metagenome (GOLD analysis project Ga0209194, IMG submission 184787) | Pelagic marine microbial communities from North Sea - COGITO_mtgs_100413 (SPAdes) (version 2) | ecosystem: Environmental > Aquatic > Marine > Epipelagic ...
TGTGCGTTTTAAAGAAGACCTGCGTTACAACAAAAGCGCCCTTTTTAATCAAAACATTATCTTTAGAGACCAGGCTACAGGACGTATTAAAGAAATCCCTGTGTCTGCTGTAAGCACGCAAAAAAACACCGCTGCTTTCTCTGCCATTAAACACAGAGACAGCAAAAGGGTCGTGACAATCTATTCTGGTTTAGAGCCTGGATTTACAGACGCGCAAGCTATTGTGAATGAAATTCAAGCACAAATGCAAAATTACCACGCTATTCCAGAGGACATTCGCATAGATTACACCGGACAGATTGAAGAACAAAACAAGCAAATGGCCTTTTTAATGGGGGCTTTCTTTTCAGGTTTGGGCCTTATTATGCTCTTGTTGATCTTCCAATTTGGTGGTATTTCCAAACCCCTCATTATCATGATTGCTATTTTCTTGAGCTTCATTGGGGTGTTCTACGGATTAATTCTCACCGGATGGAGTTTTGTGATCATGATGACCATGGTGGGCATTATTTCTCTGGCAGGAATTGTAGTGAATAACGGGGTGGTGCTATTAGATTACACCCAATTACTTATTGATCGTTTTAAAGTACAGCACGGCATTGAAGACAACCAATTGCTGTCACAGCCAGATGTAAAATCTGTTATTATTAAAGCAGGTAAAGCCAGGTTAAGACCTGTAGTACTTACAGCCATCACTACCGTACTGGGACTCATTCCATTGGCTATAGGACTAAACATAGATTTCTTTTCTCTGTTTACCAGCCTAGACCCAAAAATATACATAGGAGGAGACAATGTGATCTTCTGGGGGCCCTTGGCTTGGACGGTTATCTTTGGATTAATTGTTGCGACCTTCCTTACCCTGATCATAGTACCGGTGCTCTTCTTTATTAGCTACCGCATTAAAATAGGACTTTACAAAAGCCGCGTTGTGGCAGAAATAAAAGCCTAATCACTAAAAGAAACCATAAAAAAAGGCCTCCCAATGGGAGGCCTTTTTTGTAGTCGTTAGGTCAGGGGACTTACTTATTTAACACTACCGTCCCTTTATTGTTCCACTGCGTTATAGCAGCCATTTTATTGTTGATAAAATCTACTTCTTTTAAAGTGTTTTCTTGCCAAAACAACCACTTACCCGTTTTAACGCCCAAGGCATAACTTCCATGAGCCAATTTATCTCCTTGATCGTTGAACATCACCCATTCACCGTGTAATTTTCCATTTAAGTAAGTACCCTTCTGTGCTATGGTCCCATTTTCATGAAACATGGTAGCCGCAACAAGTGGCCCTTTTTTTTCATAGATAGTTTCCTTAGGTTGCTGCGCAAAAGCACTAAAAGAAATCACTGCTGCCAGACTTAAAATGATATTTTTCATAGGGATGTTATTTGTTTTCTAAAGAAATGAAGTTAATAAAAGTTTTACAATAATAAAACATTTTGTTTACAATTTATTTACATTAACCATGTAAAGGCATGTTTTACAGCTCATTAATTAAATTTATCGCTGCAAATAGGTGTAAAAAATCAAATAAAAACACGGCCCAAAAACACTTTGCTTTACTTAACTTATTAAATTTGCCCCCATAGATTAGCAAGCATGTATAGAAGTCACCACTGCGGCGCCTTAAGCGCAAAAGAAATAGGACAAACCGTTCACTTAAGTGGATGGGTTCAAAAAGTAAGGGATAAAGGATTTATTGGCTGGGTAGACCTCAGAGACCGATACGGCATAACACAACTTATATTTGACGCAGAGCGCAGTGCTCCAGAATTGTTACAAGCCGCAAAAGAGCTGGGCAGAGAGACCGTAATAAACATTACAGGAGAGGTAATTGCTAGAGACAATGCCAACCCACAAATGCCTACCGGAGCCATAGAAATATTGGTCAAGGAACTCAAAGTGCTCAACAAATCCAAGACCCCGCCATTCACCATTGAAGACCAAACAGACGGAGGAGAAGAATTGAGGGCCAAATACCGCTATTTAGACATTAGAAGAAATCCTGTCAAGGAGAACCTCATCTTTAGGCACAAGGTGTCTATGGAAGTGAGAAAATTCCTTTCAGACCAAGGATTTATAGATATTGAAACCCCTTATTTAATTAAATCTACCCCAGAAGGGGCCAGGGATTTTGTGGTGCCAAGCCGCATGAATCCGGGACAATTTTACGCCCTACCACAATCTCCTCAAACCTTTAAGCAACTGCTCATGGTGGGAGGAATGGACAAGTACTTTCAAATAGTGAAGTGCTTTAGAGATGAAGATTTAAGGGCAGACCGCCAACCAGAATTCACACAGATAGACTGTGAAATGGCCTTTGTAACCCAAGAGGATATTTTAAATGTATTCGAAGGCCTTACCAAGCATTTGCTCCGTGAAATTCACGGAATAGACATTACATCATTCCCGCGAATGACCTATGCGCATGCCATGAAAACTTATGGTAATGACAAACCAGACATTCGTTTTGGGATGGAGTTCGCTGAATTAAATGCCTTGGCACAACACAGAGAATTTCCGGTATTTAACGCCGCTGAATTGGTGGTGGGAATTGCCATTCCAGGCGCAAACAACTACACCCGAAAAGAAATAGACGCCCTGATTGACTGGGTTAAAAGACCTCAAGTAGGTGCGAAAGGCCTCGTTTATGCACGTTGTAATGAAGACGGCAGCTATAAATCTTCTGTAGATAAATTTTACGACCAAGAAGACTTGGCTGCATGGGCAAAAGCCACAAACGCCCAAGCAGGAGACCTTATTTGTGTACTCTCTGGAGACACAGACACCACCAGAGCCCAGCTATCTGCACTTAGAATGGAAATGGCCACAAGACTAGGCCTAAGAGACCCCAAAGTGTTTGCACCATTGTGGGTCATAGATTTCCCGCTCTTAGAAAAAGACCCGGAAACAGGTCATTTTCACGCCATGCACCACCCATTTACTGCGCCAAAGCCAGAACATTTGGCCCTATTAGACACGGATCCAGCTGCAGTGAACGCAAATGCCTATGACTTGGTATTAAATGGAAACGAAATTGGTGGAGGCTCCATTAGAATTCACGACAAGAACACCCAATCAAAAATGTTGGCCCTTCTGGGCTTTAGCGAAGCAGAAGCCAAGGCACAATTTGGATTCCTCATGGACGCCTTTGAGTATGGCGCACCCCCACACGGAGGATTGGCTTTTGGCCTAGACCGTTTGGTGGCTATTCTTGGCGGACAAGAAACCATCAGAGAATTTATTGCCTTTCCGAAAAACAATGCAGGAAGAGACGTCATGATAGACGCACCAGCAGCCCTAGACCAAGCCCAATTAGACGAGCTTTTTCTAGACAGCAAGGCACACAAAGCCCAGTAAAAGGCTTTAGCTATAAAAAAGGCTTCTAAGGGGAGCCCTAATATGGAAGCAAAGAAAAAAAATGGCCTCACCCGCTTTCTCATTTGGCGGGCCAAACACATTAGCAACAAGCAGTTTATATACCTGCTAAGCATGCTCATTGGATTTACTTCAGGAGTAGGTGCTGTGGTGCTGAAAAATGCCACCCACTTTTTCCAACACCTCTTAGAGGGCCGTTTGGTTCAGTACTACCACCAGGCGTTTTACTTTGTATTTCCCCTACTGGGATTGGGATTGGTGTATGTGATTATCAAATATGGCATTAGACAAAAAGTAAGCCACGGCATACCCTCCACCCTCTTCGCCATGGCCAAGAGAAAAGGTCTTATGAAACGCTACCAAATGTTTGGCTCCGTTCTCACCGCACCCATCACAGTGGGTTTTGGAGGATCGGTAGGACTGGAAGGGCCTACAGTAGCTACCGGTGCAGCCATTAGCGCCAATATAGCCCGGCTGTTTCACATGAACCAATCCACCCGAAATTTACTGATTGGTTGTGCAGCAGCAGGCGCCATGTCTTCTATTTTTAAAGCACCCATAGCCGCCATTATATTCGCAGTAGAAGTCTTTAGCCTGCAACTCACCATGGTTTCCCTATTGCCCCTACTACTTGCCTCCATCACTGCCATAATCACCTCTTATTTTTTCTTTGGCTCAGACATACTTTTGCCAGTAAAACTGGCCGATGCCTTTCAGCTGTCCGACGTTCCCTATTTCTTAATCTTAGGAGTGGTTGCAGGAGCCACCTCCATTTACTTTACCACTGTCTACGAATACGTGCAAAAAGGCTTTGACCGCATACCAAAACCCCTACATAGAATGTTAGTGGGCGGAAGCCTACTGGGGGTGCTCATCTATCTTATTCCACCCCTGTACGGAGAAGGTTTTGAGGTCATTAACAGCCTGTTGAAAGGAGACAGTGCGGCGGTACTCAAAGGAAATTCATTTGGTTTAGACGCCCAAAATATCTGGATGGTCATGGGCTTATTAGTGGGTTTGGTGCTGTTTAAAATACTGGCATCGGCCCTGACTTTTGGCGCCGGTGGTGTGGGTGGAATTTTTGCACCTACCCTCTTTATGGGCGCCGTCATGGGCCACGTACTGGGAAAATTTATCAACCATTTAAACCTCTTTGGGGGTCAGGTTTCTGTGACCCAATTTACCTTAGTGGGCATGTGCGGCCTTATGGCGGGTGTCCTACACGCCCCCCTTACCGCCATTTTCTTAATTGCAGAACTCACTGGAGGCTATGAACTTTTTATACCTCTTATGATCAGTGCAGCCATGGCTTACACCATCACCAAATACGTACACCCCCACTCCGTGTACACCATGGAATTAGGTCGCAGGGGAGAACTCATTACCCATGACAAAGACCAGGCGGTGCTCACGCTAATGGACATAGAAAGTGTTATAGAAACCAATTTTATAGCCCTGTCACCAGGACAAGATTTGGGTCATATGGTCCAAGACGCCATAGTGAAATCCAATCGGAATATATTTCCTGTAGTAGATCCAGAAGGATTTTTATTGGGGATTGTCCTTTTAGACGACGTTCGCCCGGTCATGTTCCAAAGAAGCCTCTACCACGAAATAAAAGTGCGGGACCTCATGCAAAACCCACCGGCCATTATTGATGTAGACCGAGATAAAATGACCGAGATTATGCAGAAATTTCAAGAGAGTGCTGCCTGGAACCTACCGCTGGTAAAAGACGGAAAATACCATGGTTTTATCTCTAAATCTAAATTGCTCACAGCCTACCGAAGAAAACTCATCCACTTTAATTTTTAAAAAATACCCCGTATGTTTAGTAGAAGAAGCCTCATTGGACTCCTAGCCCTGGGCTGTTTAAGCGCCATGATCTATGGACTCCTCATTGTAGAAGACAGCCCCCAAGCCGGAAACTCTTATATAGGATTTGGCACCTTATTCCTGTTTTTAGTGACCATGCCGCTGTTTATTTTCACAGAAGGCAAAGGAAAAAAAGTCAAAGACTATATGCTCACGGAGGAGAATATTAGAAAAATGCAAGCCAAAACAAAAAAACGACCAAAAAAAGAAGATAAAGTGTAAAAAACCATCAAAAATTCGCAATTCTTCATTTTTTTTCACTCCACATATTCACAAGACATTATAATTCAGTACCTTAGTTGTAATATTTATCTCTAATTCTAATTGCAATGACTGGAACAGTAAAATTTTTTAATGGATCTAAAGGCTATGGATTCATTACCAATGACGAATCTGGCAAAGACACTTTTGTGCATGCCACTGCTTTAAACGGCCTTCAAATTAACGAAGGAGACAAAGTTTCGTACGAAGAACAAGAAAGTGAAAAAGGCATGACCGCTGTAGACGTAGCGCTCTTATAAAATACATTTTCTTTAACGCATTACAGGGGGCGCAACCATAAGACCCTTTGAAAGACCCAAACCTCAGAAAAGCTTCTGGGGTTTTTTTTGTGGGTTTTTTTAATCTTTAAATAACCGCTTAGCGCTTTTTAGCAAAGAAATCTTGTAGTAATTGGGTGGCCTCTGTGGCCATGACACCGCCTATCACTTCTGTTTTTGGGTGAAGGGGGCTTGGCGGAGGGCTTTTGGGTGCTGAAAGGGAGGCTTGGTGTTGAGAAAAAACAGAGAGGCCTCCTCTTTTGGGGTCTGAGGCGCCGTACACTACTTTAGAAATTTGGGACCAATACAGGGCGCCGGCGCACATAAGGCAGGGTTCCAAGGTCACATACAGGGTACAGTTGTGCAAATATTTACCGCCCAAATGGTGGGCGGCGGCGGTAATGGCCTGCATTTCTGCGTGGGCAGTGACGTCTGTGAGCTGCTCGGTGAGGTTGTGTCCACGGGCTATAATGCGGTCGTTGGCCACTACCAAGGCCCCTACGGGGACTTCGCCTTTTTCAAAGGCGTGCGCCGCCTCTGCTAGGGCAAGCTTCATAAAATAAGCATCTGTAAAAATAGGTTCCACACCGCAAAAGTACATTTTTTATGGATTTGAAAATAATGTACCTTTACCCCCTTATTGTACTGCTTCTATGGCCCATCTTAAAGACATGAATGATCCTGCAAGCCTCCGCACTTTATCGGTAGCGGAATTGCCCTTATTGGCACAAGAACTCAGGGACTTTATTATTGAAGCGGTAGCCACCAAAGAAGGGCATCTGGGGGCCAGCCTAGGCGTGGTAGAACTCACCCTAGCACTACACTATGTGTTTAACACCCCAACAGATCCCTTAATATGGGATGTGGGGCATCAGGCCTATGGCCACAAAATTTTAACAGGGCGTAGAGAAGCCTTTGAAACCAACCGCCAATGGAGGGGTATTTCAGGATTTCCCGCTAGAGAAGAAAGCCGTTATGACGCCTTTGGTGTGGGACATTCTTCTACAGGGGTGTCGGCCGGATTGGGCATGGCCCTAGCGGCCCTAGAAACAGAAAAAACAGATCAAACTGCCTTAAATCGCGATCATATTGTGGTGGTGGGAGACGCCGCCATAGCCTCGGGAATGGCCTTAGAAGGCTTAAACCATGCGGGTGCCACCAAGGCCAATTTACTGGTCATTTTAAACGACAATCAAATGGGAATTGACCCTGCAGTTGGCGCCCTGAAACAACATTTCAAAAAGCTGGTTGGCCCCAAAGACCACAATAACGCTAAGGACACTAAGGCTAATCCCAACTTCTTTACCGCACTGGGGTTTGCCTATACAGGAGTAATTGACGGTCACGACCTTCCCACGCTCATAGCCACCTTAAAGGCATTGAAAGCCCAAAAAGGGCCAAGACTCTTGCATATAAAAACCACCAAAGGCAAGGGATTGCCCCTCGCTGAGGCAGACCAGGTAACCTATCACGCGCCAGGTAAATTCAATGCCCAAACGGGACAAAGAAACCATAAAACAGCAACGGGACCTGCAAAATATCAAGAAGTCTTTGGAAAAACCATGCTAGAATTGGCGGCTATATTTCCAGAACTTATGGCCATTACACCAGCCATGCCTACGGGCAGCAGCCTAAAATATATGATGGACGCCTACCCGAGTCGCGCGCTAGATGTAGGCATTGCAGAGCAGCATGCCGTGACTTTAGCGGCTGGAATGGCGGTAGCGGGAAAACTCCCTTACTGTGCCATTTACAGCACCTTTTTACAACGGGCCTACGACCAACTCATTCACGACGTGGCCCTACAACAATTGCCAGTAGTTTTTTGCATTGACCGCGCAGGACTAGTGGGTCAGGACGGTGCTACCCACCACGGAGTGTTTGACCTTGCATTCTTACTACCCATACCCCATATTTCTATTGCGGTCCCTTCAGATGAGGGCCAACTCAGGAACCTATTGTATACCGCCGCGCAACAACACGCGGCCCATAAAGCAGCAGGAACCCTAGATAAAATGGGCCCTATAGCCATTAGGTACGCCAGAGGTGCTGGCGTATTAGACCAATGGGAAAAACCCTTCGTGGCTATGCCTTTTGGAAAAGGCCTACAACATAAAAAAGGCACGAAAATTGCTGTAGTTTGTCTTGGCCCCTTAAAACACGCCGCCATGACTGCCATTACAGCATTAGAAAAGCACGCAGAAACCGCCCAACAAGCCCAGGGGGCTTTTGGCGTTTATGATATGATTTATGCCAAGCCTTTTGACAGAGCGCTCGTCCAAGAAATTTTCAGCCAGTACGACTGCGTAATAAGCCTGGAAGACGGTGTTATTCAAGGTGGTTTTGGACAAAGCCTTGCCGCCTATTGCAATACAATACCCCTGGAGAAAGAGCGCCAAAACCACACCCCCCCCAAATTCATACACTTAGGAATTCCGGATCAATTTGTGTCTCATGGAAAACCAGAAGTACTCTACGCCCAATTGGGTCTAGACGCCTCGGGTCTTACAGAAACTTTTAGAAAATTATTAGACGCATGACACGCACAAAACAATCCAACCAATCAATGAGACTCTTCCGCAAACACTTACCGCTGCTGTTGTTGTTTTCCACAACCAGCCTTTTTTTGGGTTCATGGTCCGCTAAAGCCCAAGACACCCAAGATTCTATTCCACAGGTAGTGGTAGACACTACAGAAATGGAGACTATTGTCATTAGGACGCTTCCGGAAAAAGCAGGAGTAAAAAGGGCGGGGGCAAGAATTTCAAACCAATTAGACCCCCTAAAAAGAACCAAAGCACTACAAGAGAAACCCAAGCGATTTAATATGCCTTCCTTTTGGAAAAAAAAGAATCGGGTGGCTTTTAACCTCAACGAAGTGGCTTTTGTAAACTGGAATGCGGGGGGAGACAATTCAGTGGCAGTCCTGACCGCAGCGCGTTTTGAGCGCAACTATGCCTTTAGGTACATCTCTTGGGAAAACGCTTTAGACTTTAGATTTGGCCTAAACATGCGTGAGGGACAGGGCATTAGAAAAACAGACGACGCCCTTCGTTTCACCTCCACTTTTGGCTACAGAACAGACACCATATCCAAGTGGTACACCTCTGGAAAACTAAATTTTAATACCCAATTGGCCAACGGGTATAAATACCCCAATACAGAGACCCCCATCTCCAGACTTATGGCTCCTGGATATTTATTTTTAGGGGTAGGTACCTCCTATATAGATGCGGCAAAAAAAATAAACCTATACATCTCACCGCTCACCCAAAAAGCCACCTTTGTACTAGACCAACGATTGGCCAACCAAGGGGCCTTTGGGGTGCAAAAAGCCGTTCTCGATGCGAATGGAAATGTCCTCAATGCTGGAAAAAACACCCTCATGGAATTGGGTTTTCTGGTCACCCACAGCTGGGAGAAAGAAGTGTATGAAAACGTGAATATGATCAGCAGGTTAAACCTCTATACAGACTACCTCAACAGTTTTGGAAACATAGACATTGACTGGGAATTAAACTTTAACCTCAAGGTAAACCAATACATCTCAGCCCAGATTGGCACCCACCTCATCTATGACGACGACATTAAATTTGACGTAGAAAAAGCCGCAGACGGCAGTATCTTAAGTCCAGGTGTCACCAAAACACAGTTCAAGCAACTGCTTGGTGTAGGCGTGGTGTATGAGTTTTAAAGCTTAACTCTTAATTTTTTTATACAAAAAATATCCAAACATCACCGCAAAGGCAACATCCAATAGTCCTTCAAAAAAAAATGTTTCTATATGCTTAATAGCATTTTTAAATGAAAATGCCATGGCTAAAAAATAAACGATGGTTTCTAAAGTTACTTTTTTCATCATCATATTAACATCCTAAACTTATTGTTGCTGCCACTGTTGCAATTGCTGCCCCAACAAAAATACAAGCAAAACAACCAAAAAAACCTGCAAAAGCTATAATTTCTCCTATTTTTTCAATATCAGCTGACCCTTCTTCACAATCGCAAGAAATTATAAATGAAGTACACTCTTCTGAGTTCTTTTCAAAAAAAGTGGTGTTCTTGTAGTTCCCTTTTTTATTCCATGTAACTTTAAGTGATTCCTCATGATTTATAATATCAATCTCTAAGACTTCTTCAGAAACTATCCCATCTGTTTCAAAATATATATCTGCTTTGAATGGGTTGTCTTTTCTTGGAAGCACATAAGAAATAACATTTTTGTTTTTGACTACTAAAGCTATCGATACGGTATTGGATAGATCGTATAACTTTTTAGACTTTTGATAAATAGCACTCTTTAATATTTTTTTACTTAGAAGACCATAAGTAACATCTTTCACTATTGTAGCGCCTAATCCTTGTGATTTAAGAAAGGTATTAAAATAGTCTGTACTTAAAGAGGGTGATTTAAGTATTTGCTTTTCAACATTATTGACACTTGAAAATGACTCTTGGTCTAGTTCCCGATCTGAACAGGAAAGTAAAATAAAAATAAATAAAACGGATAATCTAAAGCTTTTCATGATTGTTTTCTTTAAAAAAAGGAAACGATCTCATAAGATTTTAACCTAATATAATGTAAAAACCTGCCAAATCCTAAATATATCTCAATCTTGTATTCTAAAGCATTTTCCCACTAATCTTATTGTGTAAGTGCACGGCGGCGCTGTCAGACAAACTCGCTACATAAGTGGCTGCGGCCATGAGCAGCTCGTAGGTGTCTGTAGTGTCTGCTTGGTGCATGGGTGGAACGAGTTTGAGGATCAGGGCGTCGTAAGGGCCGGGACGGTCCTTGGCTTTGGCTACAAAGGCCGTGCAAATAACTTCTAGTAAATCTGCTATAATTTTATAGCCTGCAACTTCTTTTTCTATGACCTCTGGGGCCTGATACACCTTTTGAACAGACAGGCTAATAATGTCTTCTATCTGGGCCTTATATTGGCTTTTGTCTAAGAGGGCAGCGTCAAAAGTACCCGCTAAAATAGCGTCTTCATGCGCCATAAAAACCTGGGCCGCGTCTGTAATAAGGGTGTTAATGGCTAGCGCGCGCAAATAACTCAGCCGGTCTTCCCTATGGGCCATGGCGTGGTAGGTCTTGGTGTTAATGCTGTCCTTAACCAATTTTATAAGGTACTCCAAGGCGTAATCTTCTGAAATGAGCCCTAGGTTAATGCCGTCTTCAAAATCAATGATGGTATAGCAAATGTCGTCTGCCGCTTCCACCAAAAAGGTGAGCGGATGCCGCGCAAAACCCTCAGCTCTTTTTGCCAATCCCAGCTCCGCAGCCAAATCTTGAAACAGGGCTTCTTGGCCTTCAAAGTAACCGTATTTCTTGTCTGCAATGTGCTTAGAGGGTTTCTTGGGCAGTGCCTTTTTAGGGTATTTGGTAAAAGCACCTAAGGTGGCATAAGAAAGCCTGAGACCTCCAGGTACACCCGCTCTACTGGCATTTAAAATTCTAAATCCATTGGCGTTTCCTTCAAAATCCAAGAGTTCTTGCTTTTGAAGTGGGGATAATTCGGCGGCAAACTCCGCCCCTTTACCCTGGCTAAAAAAAGTGCCAATGGCTTTTTCTCCCGAATGTCCAAAGGGTGGGTTTCCTATGTCGTGGGCCAAGGCCGCAGCGGCCACGATGGCACCAAAATCAGTGGCCAAATAACCATGTGCTGCCCCCAGCTCCGGATGACGCTCCAAGAGCTGTTTCCCAACCATCCTACCCAGACTGCGCCCTACCACAGAGACTTCCAACGAATGGGTCAATCTGGTGTGTACAAAGTCTGTATTGGACAGGGGAATAACCTGCGTTTTATCTTGCAAGCTTCTAAAAGGCGTAGAGAATAAAATACGGTCGTAGTCTACCTCAAAACCCAAACGGGTAGGGTCTTGTTCTATTCTAAGTCTCTTGAGGCGGTCTCCCTGGCGTTTGAGGGAAAGCAAATCTGGCCATTGCATCATGAAGGGTCAATTTTAGCCCCAAGATACTACTTCTGTGCTACCTATAAAAATTCATTTCGTCCATATATTTCCATACGGCTGGAGGCAAAAGAGGCCTTATGTTTTTACCCGCCTTAAGTGCCTTTCTAATATAGGAAGAAGAGATTTCTACCACAGGAGCAGGGACTAATATTAGGTTAGAATGGTTTAAAATTTCAGGCTTGGGCTGCTTCAAGGGTTTGGACGCTGCAAGCGCTTCCTCTGGCATTCTAGGATATACGTAAATTTGGTGCCCTTCCAATAAAGCTTGGTAATTGTACCATTTATGAAAAGACTTTAGGTGGTCTTGCCCAACGATGAGGGAAAAAGAAGCCTCAGGATGCTTCTCCATAAGGTGTGCTATAGTCAGCGCGGTATATTGTGGTGCAGGCAAACCAAACTCTACGGTAGACACTTTTAGTTTGGGATAGCCCTCAATGGCTTCTTCTACCAAAGCCAAACGGTGGTGGTTGTCTAATAAGCGCTGTTTTTGTTTAAAGGGACTCTGGGGCGTAATCACAAACCACACTTCTTCTAAAGCAGTCTCTTCTACCAGATAATTGGCCAAGATAAGGTGGCCCTGATGCACTGGGTTAAAACTGCCAAAAAAGAGACCTATTTGTTTCATGAATTTACAAAATCACTGACCAATTTTTCTGCTTCTTCCAAAGCCACTTCTAAATCGTAGTTTTTAATCACCACGTCAAATTGAGGAGCCGTAGCCAATTCAACAGAGGCTTTGGCAATGCGCATATTGATCTTGTCGTCTGTTTCAGTACTGCGATTCTTGAGCCTGATTTTTAATTCATCTATGCTCGGGGGCTTTACAAATACCGCCAAGGTTTGCTCCGGAAACTTCTTTTTAATACGCAAGCCACCTGCCACGTCAATGTCAAAAATAACGTTCTTACCCGCTGCCCAAAGGCGTTCTACTTCAGATTTGAGGGTGCCGTAAAAGTTGTCTCTATAGACCTCTTCCCACTCCAGAAAATCCTCGTTTTTAATGTGGTTTTTAAACTCAGACACCGACATAAAATAATAGTGTTCGCCGTGTTTTTCTTTACCCCTTCTGGGCCTGGAGGTAGCAGAGACTGAAAAAGCTAAATTCAATTCAGGCTTGCCCAACAAATGACGTACAATGGTGGTTTTACCACTGCCTGAGGGTGCTGAAAAAATAAGTAATTTTCCCGAATTCATTACAAAGCGTTTAAGAGTTGTTCTTTAATTTTTTCTAATTCGTCTTTCATCTGAACCACCAATTGCTGCATGGGGGCAAAGTTGGCTTTAGATCCTAAAGTATTAATCTCACGACCAATTTCCTGGGCTATAAAACCGAGCTTTTTTCCTTGGCTCTCACTAGAAGACTGTGTCTCGCTGAAGTAATCCAGGTGGCCCGCCAAACGAACCTTCTCTTCCGTAATATCGAATTTTTCTATATAGTATATGAGCTCTTGTTCCAGTCTATTTTGATCTATAGGCGCCGTAATGTCTGAAAGGGCTTTTTCCAATCTGGGTTTAATGCCCCCCATACGCGCAGCGTCCATGTCTATCACCTGCTGTAATAATTGGTGAATATTATTAATTCTAAGTGAAAACTCTTCTGAAAGCAGTGCACCTTCATCTATACGGCTTTGGTCCATAGCAGCCAAAGTCTCTTCTAAAAGGGTATTAATAGCGTCCAATTCAGCGGGGTCAATCTCCTCTTTTTGAACCGATAAAGTGTCTGGTAATTTTAAAGACAAGGCCAATAATTGGTCTGGTGTAGCCGCTGCAATAGCCCCTAACTGCGCCATATAAGCTTGTACCACTTCTTGGTTAATCACTGCCGCAGCAGCACCGCCTGTCTGTTCTATAAAGAGTCCAAAGTCTATTTTACCTCTTTCTAAAGTAGCAGACACGCGCTTTCTAAAAGAAAGCTCGTGTTCTCTATAACTACTTGGAATTCGCATGTTTAGGTCTAAGCCTTTAGAATTTAAGGACTTGATCTCTAGGCTTATTTTTTTATCAGAAAGAGACAATACACGCTTTCCGTATCCGGTCATGGACTTAATCATAATCTTGAATTAAGCCTCAAAGGTACGGATTCAACTGGAAAACTAATCTAATTTTCTAAGCCAGATGTTTCTAAAGCGCACCCTAGAATTGTCTCCATGGTCTTGAAGCGCTATAGGCGCATTGCCATGGGCCTCATTGGTAGGCCAGCCAATGTATTGTATAATCCCTTCTATGGTCACATGGTCTTGAATCAATACCCCATTGTGAAAAACTGTTAGGGTACCAGAGGCTGTTTTCTGCCCTTTTTCGTTAAACTCAGGTGCATGAAACACTATATCATAGGCATTCCACTCCCCTGAAGGGGCAGAAGCCATAGCCAAAGGTACTTTTTGTTTGTACAAAGCACCTACTTGGCCATTCACATAGGTAGGGTTGTCGTTATTGTCTAAAATTTGCACCTCATAACGCTGTTGGATAAACACCCCAGAATTAGAGCGACTTTGATTTTCTCCAATAATTTCTTCTGGAGAAGCCCATTCCAAATGAAGCTGAATACTGCCAAAGTTTTCTTTGGTCTGAATATTTCCAGTCCTATTGGCTACGGTCATAGAGCCGTCTCCATTCAGGGTCCATTTCGCTGCCGTAGAATCTTGGGCCATATGCCAGGCGTCTAAGTTGGTTCCGTCAAACAATACAATTGCGTCAGAAGGCGCACTGCTAAAACCTGTGGCTGGAGCTCCTGGGAGTACTTTGGACGGCACGGGTTCATATATTTCAGTGGCTTCAGGAGTGGTGGGTTCTGGCCCTTCTCTCACTACGTCTGGAACTATACCGCTGTCTTCAGGACAAGGCTGAACTGCTGGCCCACAGGCCGATAAAAAAATTAAAAAACCGAAAGTAAAATAGCTATGTTTCATTGTTGGTGGTGGTAAATTTGCGCAAAAAACCAAATAGGTAAATTTTGCCAGATTATTATGAGCTACTGCCTAAAGCACCCTTAATTTAATATTTCTAAAAGACACCTTATCTCCATGGTCTTGAACCCCTAATTTTCCATTCCAGCTGCTTCCAAAAGCTGCCCAGTTGGCAAATTTTGATTGGGCTTTCATAGCGTCCCATTCGGGACCATGTACAGGAAATCTAGTCACTTCCTGACCGTTCATCATCACGTAACCTACATTGGTCTTGTGGTTAATATGGATGAGGTAGTGGTTCCACTCCCCGGCTTTGTTCGCTGCTGCAGAAGGGGCAATCATGTCGTATAAAGCCCCCGCTTTATGCGTGCCTTCTCCTACAAAAGAGTCTGGGTGACGCTCATTGTCTAAAACCTGAATTTCAGGACCCGAAAGATAAGGCTCAGACATGGATGGATCTTCTACCACCCCCCAAAAAATTCCTGAATTTCCGCCTTCTGAAATATTCCATTCAATAGACAATTCAAAATTTTCATAAGAGGCATCTGTTACTATATTGAGGTTTTCTCCTTCTTTTTTCTCCCGCGGATAAAACACCATAGCACCGGCTTCTATCTTCCATGCATCTGGCACTTCATTGCCATTATAAGCATGCCAGCCAGAGAAATCTTCTCCATTAAACAAAGTGGTCCATTCTTGCTGTTCTTGCATTTCTGTTCCAAGGGAAACAATTTCTGGCTCCGCCGATGCGGCTTCTTTTGGGGTATTTTTACAAGCCGTTAATCCTATGGCTACGGCCATAATGGTGATTGCTTTTTTCATGATAATACTGTTTTAAATGAATCTGTATGTGTTGGTATATTGGTTGGTTTATAGGTTGGTTTTGGATTTGCACCCGCAATTAGAGTCCTAAAATTTGTTTTAATTGGGCTGGATCTGTTGCTGCCCCAGCGAAGTCGTCAAAAGTTTTTTGGGTGGCTTCAATAATGTGGTCTGCAATGAATTTGGCGCCCTCTCTGGCTCCTTGCTCAGGAGATTTAATCACACATTCCCATTCCATCACTGCCCAAACATCACAGCCGTATTGGGTGAGCTTAGAAAAAATGGTCTTAAAGTCTATTTGCCCATCTCCCAGAGAACGGTAGCGACCTGCGCGGTCCTGCCAGTCGTTGTATCCGCCAAAGGCGCCTTTCTTACCGGTAGGGTTAAACTCTGAGTCTTTTACATGGAAAGCCTTAATAAATTCGTGGTAGTGGTCTATATAAGTAATATAATCCAATTGCTGTAACACAAAATGGCTTGGGTCATACAAGATATTCACCCTTTTATGGTTTCCTGTAGCCGCTAAAAAGCGCTCGAAGGTGTCACCGTCATGCAGGTCTTCTCCTGGATGAATTTCATAACAAACATCGACCCCTTGGGCGTCAAAATGATTCAAAATAGGCAACCATCTTTTGGCCAATTCTTCAAAGCCCATTTCTACCAGTCCTTTAGGACGCTGTGGCCATGGGTGCATGGTGTGCCAAAGCAAGGCGCCTGAAAAGGTAGCGTGGGCGTTTAGACCCAAATGCTTGGAAGCCGTAGCCGCCTTTTTAACCGTTTCAATAGCCCACTCAGTACGGGCTTTTGGATTGCCGTGAAGGGCCTTAGGAGCAAAGGCGTCAAACATACTGTCATAAGCAGGGTTCACCGCCACAAGCTGTCCTTGTAAGTGGGTGGAGAGTTCAGTAATTTCCAAACCGTAACTATTGATGGTCCCTTTAAGGGTGTCACAGTAATCTTTAGAGTCCGCTGCTAGGTCTAAATCTATGAGAAAAGATTCCCAAGTAGGGATTTGAATGCCTTTATAGCCTAAATCTGCAGCCCATTGACACATACCCTCTAGGGTATTGAATGGGGCTTTGCTGTCTACAAATTGGGCCAAAAATACCGCTGGCCCTTTGATCGTTTTCATATGCTTTTTAACTTTTATGGGCTTTTACGCCCGTATTCTTAGTAATAAAGGTCTGATTAAAAGGCCTTTTTATGCGTCTAAGGAGACCCATACATTGCCTGCTTTATGCGAGGCTACGGCACTTTCTATAAAGTTTAAACCGCGCACTCCGTCTACTACCGTAGGATACTCTCCTGAATTTGGATGTTGGTTTCTGATGGCTCTGGCCACCCCTAAATAAATATTGGCCATTGAATCAAAAATTCCCTCTGGGTGTCCTGGAGGCAATTTGGTCCCTCCTAAAGATAAGGCGCTGTTGTATGCGTGGCCAGGGGTGTATATCTGAAGGGGTTCATTGTCTGACAATACTTTTAATACATTGGGGCTTTCTTGTTCCCAACGCAGTCCTTTTTTGTCTCCATAAATGGCTATGGCCAAACCGTTTTCTTCTCCGGTGGCAATCTGGCTGGCACGCAAAATACCTTTGACCCCATTTTCCATTTTAAGGAAAATATTGCCATCTATGTCCATCTGATTGTCTTCGTATAAATAGTTTAGGTCTGCTAATAAGGCTGCAATTCTGAGTCCTGTGGTATATTCAACCATATTAAATGCATGGGTTCCAATGTCTCCCATACAACAAGAAATTCCCGCTTTACTAGCATCTAGTCTCCATGTGCTGCTGCGTTTTTCCTTGTCGTGAATAATGGGATTGATCCAACCTTGGTAGTAACGAATGTCAATTTTTTGAATTTTTCCCAGTACACCCTCTTTGACCATCTCCCTCATCTGGCGCACCATAGGATAACCTGTATAGGTGTGGGTTAACCCAAAAACCAGGCCTTTTTCTGCCTGAAGGGCAGCGAGTATTTTAGCCTCTTCATAGGTGTTGGTCATGGGCTTTTCACAGATCACGTGAAAACCGTTTTCCATGAGCTTTTTGGCCATAGGAAAATGAAGAAAATTAGGCGTTAAAATGGAACACACTTGAATACGCTCTGCTGCTGGAAGCTTTAACTCTTCTGCTATAAGCGTATCAAAATCCTTGTAAATTCTATTGGTAGGCAGTCCTATTTGCTTTGCAAAACCAATGTTCTGCTCCCAGTCTGGGTTAAACACTGCCCCTACTATTTCATAATTGTCGTTGATAAATGAAGCCACCCTGTGAAGTACCCCAATCAGTGAATCTCCGCCACCTCCTAAAATTCCTAATCTAATTTTTTGCATGCTATGGATAATATATTACGATTTGTATGCTATTTTTTCATTTTTAAAGAACAGCGCGAAAAGACCCATCACTACAAAGGCAAAGGCTGCTGGTAGTAGCCAAATGTTGGTCCAGTCATGGCTGCCGTCTGCCAGTAAATAGGCATCTGAGATTTGTCCAGCTACCCAAAAGCCCATGAGCATTCCCACACCATAAGTGGCTAGGGTAATGAGGCCTTGAGCGGCAGATTTGTATTTTTCTCCAGCCTTAGTGTCTGTGTAAATCTGTCCGGATACAAAGAAAAAGTCATAACAAATTCCGTGCAGGGCAATACCAACAATAAGCATAAAAGCCCCTTCCCCAGCGTTTCCGTAGGCGAATAAAATATAACGCAGCGTCCAAGCCAACATTCCAGCTAAGATGGTTTTCTTAAAGCCAAATTTTTTAAAGAACAAAGGCAACAACAACATAAAGAGCACCTCTGAGGCCTGGCCTATGGTCATTTTACCTGTGGGATTGGCCACCCCTATTTCTGATAAAAATGGGTTGGCGTTCTGGTAGTAAAAAGCCAGTGGAATACAGATCAGTACTGAGGCAATAAAGAACATCAGAAAGTTTCGGTCTCCCAATAACTTCAGGGCGTCAAAACCTAAAATAGAGGCAATAGACTGCTTTTCTCCATCTTGTGCTTGTGGCGGTGTAGCAGGAAGGGTGAAGCTAAATAAACCCAATACTGCAGAGGCAATGGCCACCATTAAGAAAGTATTTTTAAGCATTCCAGCATTGGCATTTGCCTGAGCATCCCAGGCCAACCAGCTAATTAACAATCCTGCGACAATCCATCCGATGGTCCCAAAAACTCGGACCAGAGAAAATTCTTTTGCAGGATCTTTCATCTGCCTAAAGGAAATAGAATTCACCAAAGCCAAAGTAGGCATATAGGCAATCATATAACCCAATACATAAGGATAGAAAGCGGCAAAATCTGTAGCCCCATACATTTGGTACATTAAAAATGCGCCTATTAAATGTAAGACCCCTAGGATACGCTCCGCATTAAAGTACCTGTCTGCGATAAGCCCAATAATAAAAGGCGCAATAATAGCCCCCCAAGACTGTGTAGAGAAGGCCATGGCAGACTCTGCTCCTGTAGCGTTTAGGTTCTTGGCTAAAAAGGTCCCTAGGGTCACAAACCACCCGCCCCAGATAAAAAATTCCAGGAACATCATGGTGGAAAGCTGTATTTTAATAGTCGTTTTCATGTATATTTATTTAGTGAGATTTTGTGTTAAGCTTGATTAAGACGCATTTATTAACGCTTGTTCGGGTGATAGCCGGCTTATTGACTGTATTACTGTAAGGTGTTATTTAACTGAAATTATTGCAGCGAAATAAGCAAATCTCTGGTCGCTATAATACCTGCTTCTTCTGAAAGGGCAGAACCCTCGTATTCTACCCCTACAAAGCCATTGTAACCTGCGTCTTTCACCAGCTTCATTATTCTGGGGTAATCTGAATGAATTTCTTGACCCTCTGGGCCAAAGTCGTGCGACTTGGCGCTTACGGCTTTGGCATAAGGCATCATTTCTTCTATCCCTTTATAACGGTCGTATTCCT
>Ga0209194_1001002_pt1 | contig 19280 bp, 35 predicted proteins | sample COGITO_mtgs_1004_FD_184787 | JGI IMG/M metagenome (GOLD analysis project Ga0209194, IMG submission 184787) | Pelagic marine microbial communities from North Sea - COGITO_mtgs_100413 (SPAdes) (version 2) | ecosystem: Environmental > Aquatic > Marine > Epipelagic ...
CACTAATAGATTTAGAAATCTCATCTGGTAAAAGAGTTGCGGTTATATTTATTGTTGCGTCATCTGCCATAATTTATCCTTAATCCGTTGATCCCGGTTCTACATCTTTCCATGTTGCATCTCCAGAATCATCTACTTCATTCCATAAGAAGAAGTTTACTGATCCTGTAGAGAATGAAATTAAGTTTTGGAATGCTTCTCCAAATACTGTTTCTTCTCCTACACTTGCTGTTATTGATCCTGCTGTGGTTGGTGATACATTTGCACCACCTGTTGCTACTTCTGTACCTAAACTAAAGCTTGGCGCTCCAGCAGTTGTCACAGCAAAGGACGCAGATCCTGTCACGGTTTCTGATCCTGTACTTGTACCAACACTTTGACCTAAAGTCAATTCAACAGTGCCAGCGTTTACAACAAGGCCCGATAAAGCCTCTGATACTCCAAATTGTCCTATTGCTCCGTGTCCTAATAACATATTATCTCGCTGTTGTTGGTACACCCTCTGATGATACAAAAGGGCTTTCTGCAAATGCCATGTAAATATATGTGTCTCCACTTCCGTTTGCTAAATTTGATGTCATTCTTAATTTAAAACCATTGCTAACAATATCAAATTGGTTTGAGCTATCCTCACCATTATTTTTATTTGGAGAAAGAAAATTATTACCAACATTATTTGCAGGTCTTAATTTATTATCGAATATTATCCAATCTTGTGTGCCATTTGTTCTTTTAACTAAAATCCAAGTGGGTTTAAATCCTGTATAAACAAATGCACCATCTGTATTGCCGTTACCTGTGTAGCTACCAATTTTACTGTAGCCTTGTATTGAGCGAAAAGAATACATGACAAAATCACTATTATTTTTGTTCATTACATCATTTTGTTCAACACCGATTGTTGTAGAACTAGCACTTGGAAAAATATTACTTGAAGTATTTACGGCGTTAGTAGTGTTTAAATCTAAAAATTTACTAGCACCTAATAATCTTACATACGTTCTCCAAGCTGATGCTGATTCTCTATCTTTAAAAATTATAAGGTCTGCTTCTGCACCTAAACCATGCCCTAAAGTTTGACCAGAACCCCCATTACCTGTATATGTTGCAATAGAAAATCCTGATGTTTGACTTGCTTGAACAGATGTTGTTATATCTCCATTAGTATCATTAGCTACTGTTCCACTATTAGCTTTCCAAATCCATGCAACGTGTTCATCATCTGCACCGTTATAGTCTCCACTATTTCCTAATGTAAAATCATTAGAGCCAAATGCTGTAACTGATTGTGCTTCTGTACTTTCAGCATCAGTTTTATTAGTTTTTAAATTTTTTGTAACACCTCTTGATGAATCAAACATACCATGGTCTGTTGCGGCACCTCTTTGTTTAATCCAAATCCAATCTGGTTGTATATCTTGCCCAACATATTCACCAGTAAAGTTTGCAGAACTTAAAGGTATATTTTTTCCAGTATTTCCATTACCTGTATATAAAGCTATTTGAAAATATAATGATGGGTCGTCTATTGTTGTATAAGCCATTATCCGTACTCCGCTAAATTCTTCGTGCATAGTGAATAGTATCCACTAGGTACTGCGTATTCAAAGTTACCATATCCAGCACCATCAAAATTACCACTTGATATTGAAAAAGATGGATTACCAAAATTTATTTCAAATATATCCCCATCTCCTGTTGCAATAAGACCAACAGGGGTTATAAAATTACCAGAGGTATATGCCCCAGAAAAATCTTTTGCTTCATTACTACCTGCGGCAGGGTCTCCACTGTTAAAGTAAGTTCCATTTTTAGCAAACCAAATTTTACCATTATCAGCATCAACAGCAACACTTATAATATCTCCATCTGCAACTGAAACACTTGTTATACTTTCATTACTACCATTGTGTCGAAGGTCATTACTACCTCCCGCACTGTTTGTAATTAAAGATGTTGCTTTTATATTTGCATCATTAGAACCTACAGTAGAATCATTAGATAATTGTAAAATATCTGAATTTAAATTTATTCCAACTTCTGCTTTGTCTACACATTTAACTTCCCAATACCATTTACCCTTTGTAAAACCCATAGTAGCCGCACTTGCTTGGTCATTAGCCCCACTATTTGTGTGTTTTGTATTTCCTTCACTTAAAGCAACGCTAGCACTACTATTTAAAGGATTTAATGTAGCAAAATTATTTTGCGGTGTGTCTGTTGTAATATCTGTTGCGGCTAGGTTAGTTGGTGTAAAGTGATTACCACTACCACTTGTATCTGCACCTATACCACTTGCGTTTGCACTTGTTCCTGTTTGTTTAAATTCTAAATGAAAACCATTAGTTCCATAAGCGCCAGTATATTTTATAGGTACCCAAACTCCGTTATCATTTGTTTCGCCAAAACTTGTTGGTGCTAGTTGTGTACCATTTACATAATAAAAATCAGCTAAATACCCTCCATAAAAATAATTGCCAGTGGGATCTCCACTTATTTGATGAGGGTTGCCACCACCAAATAAAAAATCAGTATTTTGAGAATGATTGGCTCTATTATCTGTTGCAAAAGATGTTTCTTCCACTCCATTAACATATAATCTGGCTCTTTGTGCTGCAGTTCCATTAGTAGAATCAAGGGCTAATACAATATGGTACCAAGCAGAGGGGTCACGAAATAATCTATTTGTTTTTAAAATATCTCCGGCTCCACTATGTTCAAATAAAATTTCTCCGCCTGTTCTATGTACAAGCATTGCATATGCACCTGCACTTGGTCTAACGGAAAAAATATTATTGTGGTCACCACCAAAATTTAAATCAGGTTTTATCCAAAAACTTATTGTCATGGTATCAACATTACCTGCACTATCTGGGTCAAAAGACAATTTAGCATCATCTTGTTCATTAAACCTAAGTGAATTAGTTATAAAATCGCCTGTACTTTGCGTTCCGCCTACTACTGCAAATACCATGTTACGCCTTTATGGGAAATTCGCCTAGTGGTCTTGAAGTTACTCCGTCTGTTGTTGTATAAGTAAACAAAGCGGCTAACGCATCTACATCACTAGCATTATCTATTTGTGTTTGCATCGAGTTACATTTTGTTCTAACATTTGCCCTCCATGTTTTCCATCCACTATCCATTGTCGTACTTGTTTCAGTAGCCTTGACTACCATCCAATCACTAGATGCAAGTAATCCTGCACATTGATTGTCTATCATTCTTTTCTTAATTGTTTTTAAACCTTCTGTAGCAACATCTCCTACATCTTCACCTTCTCTAATTAGGCCATCAGTTTCATCTTGAGATGTCCATAGAGTATCTGCTATTTTTCTAGCTGTAGCTGTGCCGTATGTTGCTTTTACTTTACCACCAGAGAATGTATACGTTTGATTGGTATTGATATACCACGCTTCATCTTTTTTATTGGTGTTATCTATCTCTACTGTATAGATACCAATTGCATTTCTCTCTGCTTCTGTCCATAGTGTATAGATGGATGCAGGGTATTGATTACCATTTAAAGTAATACCTTTATTGCCATTTGGCATTTGTGTTATATTACCACTCTCTACTAATGCAAACATATTACTCCTATGATAATGTTAAGTTTAAATTTCTACCAACTTCAAGCCATTTACTTCCATTGTATCTAAATACAAATAAGTCACCTTTAGCTGCAGTTGTTGTAAGTGTTGGGGCTGTGTCGTCTTTAAATTCGTATGCGGCATTGAAGGTTACTGTTCTAGAACCTGTGCCATCTTGTATAATTAACAATGATACAAACTGTCCTGCTACGCCACCGCTAGCCGCTCCTAAAGTTCTATTATCACCTAATGTTACTTTTGCTACTGGCTGTGTTAATGCGTTCCATGATATTGTAGATGCATCTGTTAGTGTAGCTTCTGGATTAAATGCAGCACTAGTAAATGATGAGTATGCACCATCGTTAAAGTTTACTAATTCTGTGCCATCAAATTGTTTTATAATTATATCTTTTGCATCTGTCATTGGCTGTATAACTGTATCACCAGATGAAGTTGCTATTTTAATATGATCTGTGCTAGCTATTTTAATATCAATTTGATCATCTGTATCTGCTGTAATGCTTGTGTCACCATCTACATCTAAGATAAGTTCTTCGCCATTTAAATCTCTGTTCATTGGGCCGCCAACTGCACCAGATATTTCCATAATAAATATAGAAGCACCACTTGCAGGGGCTGTGCTAAATGTAATTTGTGTTCCGTTAGAAGCTAAAGTATAGTCAGTACCAGGATTTTGAATGACACCATCATGTGATACCAAAAGCTGTACTGGGCTACCTACTTGTGTTCCTAAAGCAAAAGTTACATTAGAGCCGTTGTAAGTATTGCCGCTAGTATCGAGCTTAGCAAACGTGCCATTTTTAATTCCTTGTCCTATGTATGCCATTAATCAGCCTCCGCTATTGTGTTACCATCTGCTACCCATTCAAGAATAGCTTGATAGTCTTTGTTTGCTTCATCTAATGGTACTGAAATTTTTGTACCTTCTATCGTAGTGATTTCATAACCCTCAAAATTATTTCTAACAGGGTCGTTTAATTTTTTAACTGTTTGTATCATTTATAACTCCGCATCAAAAAGAAATCCTGCATTTGAATTTGCATTAGAATAAACTGTAATACCATTCCCATCATCTATTCCACCTCCAGAAGCATTCACTGCCACATTAACAATGCTTGTATTTGTTGAATAATTTGTAGTTCCGACGCTAGTTACGGCACTCTCAGTATTTCCATCATATATTACTATACCACCACTAGTATTATTAGCAGTAATGCTAGGTGATGCTCTAAATGGACAACTTAAAGGAGTAGTCATATATGCCGCAGTGCTTGAAACTTCAACACCAGAGCCATGATGTTGATAGGCACTACCACCACCTGTATATAAAAAATATCTATGACATCTAACTAAATTATCTCCATAACTTTCATGTTGAAAAGATGGTAAATTACTTGCCGAATACTCGCCTACTTCTAGTTGTATTCCTGTAATTGCCCAGTCGTTAGCTGTGTTTCTTGCAATCTGTAATGCTCCATCGTTATTTGCTCTATCAGCATCATTTGCTAACCAAGCCGCATCACCTTCTGCGACACCCGTAAAATTATCTCCACTATCTAGCCACCAATTTATGTTCAAACTTTTTCCATTATCATCTCCAAAAGCACCTGTTGTATCTGCGTTAATTACAACAATTTTGTGTTCCCATGTATCAGCAGAAGATATAGTATAACTACCTATTGCGTGTCTGTTACTATTATCTTTATCTTTAAATTCAACGTTAGCTTGACCTGTTTTATTTGATTTAACCCAAAATGCTAAAGTAAATTTTTCTGCACTTGATGTACCTTTTTTAAATAATTGCAAATCTTGACCTTCCATATTGTATTGCAAATATAAGTAATCTGCTGATGCGGGAGAAGCATCTGCTGATGTTGTATCTATTCTCATAGCGTTTGCAAAACCTGCTTCAAATGCAGGGCCACTTGTTAAAGATTCTTGAGCACAAGTATAAGTACCAATACTATTTATAGCCCAGTACATTCTGTCAATAGAATTTACTCCATTTCCAGTAATACTTGTTGCTGATGTACTTCTCTGTGCCACGGCCATGTCTCCATTAATTATAAGAGAGGTTGCATTAGGTCTTTTAACTAGTCCTGCCGCCGCTAAAGTAGTTTGACCTGTTCCTCCATTAGCTACAGGAGTTGCACCTGTCACCATATTTGCTACATCTATTTTACTTAGTGCCATGTGTTACTCCTCTAATTTTGTTTTAATATCTTCTTTACTTACTGGAGTTTCTCCTTGATGCCACTCTAATTCACAGGCATCTAAAGTTGCTTGTTGTGTATCTTTATTTTCTCCACGAACTGCAAATTTACAATCAGCTTTTATTGCAGATATAGCCTCTGCGATATTAGAAATATAACTCATGCTGAAATCTCCATAAGTGTCATTGTGCTTTTAGCTCCACTCGCACCCATTTGAACTGATGCATTATTTTGCCCAGATTGCATTTGTACTTTGTATGTCTGCTCAGATGTGGATGAGGGGCTGTCTAAAAATGTAGTTCCAATAGTTCCAATTTTATTTGTTGCTGTGCTTCCTGTGTTTCCACCTTCTTTTGCAAAATCATCAACAATAGTTGTGCTACCCCTTACTAATATTAATTTAGCAAAAGTGTTATTAGTAAATTTACCCACACCATTACAAAAAACAGTGCATAAAATTTTGTTACTGGTAGATGCGGGAGTAATAGCTAATGATAAACCAACATCCGTGTAAGTATTATTACTAACAACTGTTTCAGTATTCGATACAACATTTACAACTTGTAAAATTTTTCCTAATCCTACCGCATCAGCAATTTTAGAGGCTGTAACTCCATCATCTGCTATTCCGCCTGTTGGTATTTGTGTTTTACTCATGTGTTACTCCTTATAATCCTTTATCTGCAATTAATTTATTTTTCCATGTAGTTTTAACTTCATCTGTCCATGTTGTATTACAAATAGCTTGTACGTCACTTTCTTCTGCGGATATATCTGTTTCTATAAAAGTCTTACTAGACCAATCATTAATATGTCCACAAGAAATTAATTTTCTGTGTCTTGTTCTTGCTATTTGCACGCCATCTTCTTTTACAAAAGTATCCTTTACAATGCAGATGTGTTTGTAATCACCATGAATTTCTATTTGTGCTATTTTTGTTTCTTTAGTTAATGCCATTTAATTCTCCTAATCAGCCGCTTGTAAATAAGTTATCATGCCTCTTATATTTCTACTACTTAAATTAGCATTTGTTTTTTCAGCGCCTGCTTCATTTCTTAAATTTATAAATGAATTTCCGCTATCAGCACTTACTCTTACATCTGCAATATCCGTGTTATTTATATTTCCCAATACACCTTGTCCATTTTGACTTACAGGGTTAAAAGGTATTCCAGTAACTCTTGCGTCAGAGCTATTACTTGTACTTGGAAAATTAATTTGAAACCAACAAGTTACTTGTGCTCCAATTTTTACATATCTACCAGTTGCAGAAGAGAAAGATATACTAGCACTAGTAGGAGTCCAAGAACCCTCTTCGTAATCGTCTAAAGTGTTTGCATCAGCACTTGCTGTTTGTGAATCTGGAAAGTTTATACCCCCAGTGCCAAGAACAACTCCATTATCTTTTAATGTCACACCATCAATTGCTACACCATTTCCAGATGAATTTTCTGAAACAGTGTCAACTTTTAAAGTGCCAGAGTGAGTTGTAGTTCCAGACATAGTAACACCGCCACTAAAAGTTTTTGCTACACTCTCCGTTGCAGGAGGGTCAATAGTTCCTACACTCTTTGCTTGATGAACAACATAAATATTGTTTGTGCCGCTAGGAGGAGCGCCAGTAAATGTTAGTGTTGTTCCAGATAGAGTGTATGCTGAGTTAGGGTCTTGTCTTACGTTTCCAACAAATACTTCAATATCCAATGTGCTAGCTGGTGCTGTGGATAATGTAAATGCAGTTTCACTTGCATCTCCATCAAATCTATCTCCAGTTAGTGATTGAAAAGTATTTGTAGTATCTATTGGTGTTCCGACGTATGCCATTTATTTATCCTTATGTACTTATTGAATCTACACTTGTTACCCAAGCATCTAAACCATTAGCTGTATTACATACTGCCACTAGTCTATCGCCACTCATCATTACAACTTTGGAGCCCGCATCGATCAGTTCCAGAGCACCACCCACAGGAATGGGGGCACCTTTTACTAAGTAAATGTTTGAGCCGTTGTGTTGTAAGTATACGTCTGCTGTAACTTGGGAAGTGAGGATGTTAGCCAATCGTATTCCTACAATTGCATCATCACTATCCGCAAATCTAAGTTGCACGTCGGTAGTTGATACGGGAAAGCCTTTGCCTTCAAAATCTTGAGCCATATTTTCCTACCTTATGCTACATCATCTATTAAAGCTGCTACGATACAGTTAGCTGTCGCGTCACCTGTACCACCTATATCAGCACTAATAGCATGTAGATTCGCTACTGTAGTGTTTGGTAATCTACCGTACCAGGACTCGCCTGCTCCAATAAATACACCATCAACTAAGTCATGAGCTGCTGTTCCACCATCGAAACATACAATAATACCGTCTCCAGCGCTTAGATTTTTAATAAATATAAAATTAATTTTATCGTTTGCGTGGACGGCTGTTGGTGCTGTATCATCATCTACTGCTGTATAGTCTGTAAAATAACCCGCTATCAAGTCAGTGCTTGTAGCTGTACAAGCTGTTAACTTGTAATACCATTTGTCGTTCGCATCGGTTGGAGCCAATGTCATTGAACCACTTATAGTTTTAGCTATTTCATCAGGCAATACTGTAGCTGTAATAGTTACACTTGCTGAATCTGCCATATTTTATTCCTCCTAAATTATAAAGCGATTGCCATTGCAGTGGCAAATCCCTTTGTTGCACTTGTTGCTGGGTCAATCCCATTAACAGTTGTTACATCTAAGTTAGCTAATGCATTAAATACTTCATCAGAACCATCAACAAATATTGCTGTGTCTCTGCCTGAAGGTAATGTATAAGTAACCGCGTTTGAACCTGATTGAAAAGTCAAACTAGAATCTGTATCATTTTGTACAAAATAGTGTGCTTCTATATCTGGTAAAGTAATTGTTGCTGTTGCGCCTGGTGTACCTGTAAATACTAAAATTTTATTACGACCATTTTCATCTGCGTAAGATGTTGGTTGCGTAGTAAAAGTTAAAGAAACATTACCTGATACAGCTATAGTAGCGTAACCACTAATTGCATCTTCTATCCTATTTAAGTTGTCATTTGTTTGTGCACCCCAGGTTCCGTCATTCTCCCCTGTGGCCATTAACCTTAAACCTAAATTACTCCATGTTGATGACATAGTTTATTCCTTATGCAATTCTAATAATTGCGTTTGATGCATCTGCAGTTGGGAATGCAATAGTAAATGTGCCCCCTGTTACTGTGTAGTCTCCACCAAAGTCAATCACCATTACTGCTGAATTTGAATCATTTGAATTATAAATTAAACAACCTCTAGTTGTAAATGTTGCAGAAGTAAATGAAGTATCCGCAAAATCTGTAATTGCTGTTGTGCCTGAAACACTTGGATCTACGTTTGTTAATGTATTTCCGCCTGTTGAATATCCATTTCCATTTGCTAGTTCATCTGAGTTGCCAGTCATATCAGAGTAGTTTGTTGTAGCTGCTCCGTGTGTTCCTGTTATACTTGCATTGGCTTTAAATAAGGCTAGCTTAAAAGCATCAGCTCCATTGTTGAAGTCATGATCGCCTTCCAATAGTTCCTTCTTAAAAGTGCTGCAAAGTGCTGATGTTAATCCTGCCATAATCTTATCCTTTTATTTCACCTTTTATGAACTCGTCAGTTCGTTTTCGTATTTGTTCTTGAGCCATGAATGTTTGTAAAGATCGGTCATATAACCCTTGATATCTTTGCAATTTCTCAGCCGTATCTTTCATAAATATACTAGCCTCTACAAGACTACCATATAATATGACATCAGGAGCAAAATCACCAACGTATGTGTTTGCGTTGGATGAACTTAATCCTGCTGGTTTAATAGTATAACCTATTTCTAGCGTAGTGTCAACACTAGGAACAGGGCCAAATAAATAATTTACTTGTCTATTACTAGAAGTGTATGCCGCACCTGTACTAGTATATCCAAAAAACTTTGGTGTGCCTGTTGTAGCACTATTTTGAGTGTATTCTCTTATAAATGTATCGTCTTTTTCTTCTAAAAACTCACCTGTTTGTAGTTTCATATATCTTGTAATATATACATCTTGAGGGATGTCAGTTGTATTGGTATCTGCTGTTACTAAAATGGTAGTGGTTTTTCTAAAATAATTAAGGTCAGTTTCTCTTTGAATCCTGTCTTCAGCGAGTTCTATACATAAGTCAATCGGCGCTTTACCAGAGCCAGTCGCTGCTGTAAATTCAGCGGCATCATTCTCAGTCCAATCTTGTATAGCTTGTTTTAGTTGTACGTAAGTTAATCCCATATTAAGCGTTCCATGTTCCTAAGCCAAATGGATTGTTACCCCATCCAGGCTGTCCTATTGTTATTGTACCACGTCCAGCAGTCATTTGCAACCCACTTAATGCGACAACTAGTTGTGGTGTAACTGTACCTTGAGCTGATGTTGAACCAATACCTGCTATGTTTTCTGTAGCACTAAAGATTAATGAACCTTGTGCTGAAGTACCTGCTTGTCCTGGTGCATTCTCAGTTAAATTAAATTGTGGCCCCCCTTGACTAGAAGTAGCTGCTATTCCTGTAGGATTAGTTATAGCTGTTGCAGCTATTGTACCTTGTGCAGATGTGCTTGCTATTCCAGATGGATTAGTTTGTGCTGTGTAAGCTGGAGTACCTTGGGATGCTGTCGCTTCAAAACCTGGAGAATCTTCTGCAATGTTTAATGATACTTCACCAACAAATGTGCCCATCTTAGCAGCAAAGTTTTTAAATAAAGGCCCTGCTCTAAAAGTTGTAGTTTGATTTTTACTGTCGTTATCAGGTCTTGGTTTAAATAAAAGATCTGATCTAGTTTTCTTTAGATATTTCTGTGGTTCTAACTGAGGATGCTTAGATTCAAAATCAGCTTTATGAACACGACTTCCTGTCCATTCTGTTCTTGCATCTTTATATCTAATTTTACGACCATAACGATCTTCAATTAAATGTGCTTTTTTACCAGCAGAATATCTAGCCATTAGTAAACCTGTGGTTGTACGTGAAAACTAACTCTTTCTCTATCTTCTTCTCTGGCTTTTTCCCAGTCTTGATCATACAATGGTTTTAATACTGCAAGTCTATCTGGTGCTTTTTTAACAGCTAACTCTACAGCTAAACCGCTAACCAATGCTGGTAAATATCTTCTAGGTATATCTGGATTTTGTGTATACGTTGCAGATACATCTTGTGGATATTTAATACTCCAACTTAGAAATTGATAATATGTTTGATCTGGCACAGGCCATAGATAAACTTTATGAGTTGCTGATGCAGAAGATGTAAATTGTGAATTTCTTTCAACTGCATACTGTACAGGTTTACCTGTATTTAATTTACTAGGAATAGCAAGATATTCATCCATACTAATTCTTTCTAAAATAATATCTGAAGTAGCAGAAGAATCAGAGTTATCTCTGATTGCCGCATCTAATACATCTAAATGTGATGTTGAATTAAACGTAACATAACCTTGATCTTTAGTCATGCTAGTTGTTTCTAAATCTAATGTAAATAAATTTACACCATCGTTAACCCATTTAGTTAATAATAAGTTTAATGAGCGTCTAGCAGTTTTTAAATCATAACCGCTTTTGGTTTCTACACCACAACGCTCATAAGCTTCCTGTATTATTTCACCAGTATCAAGATTAAAAGTATAAGTACCAGAGGTAGCCATACTAGTCTCCTATCCCATTATAACAGTTTTAATAACCCAAAGAAATTGAGCTAGAACCATGAACCCTACAGTCCATAATACTTTATTAATACCGTCTATTGATTTTTGTAAATGCCAAATGTGATTATTTTTTACTGTATCAACTTCTTGACGCAGTAATTTTATTTCACCTCTTAGTTCTACAATATCAAGTTTATTTTTTATATCAACGTTTGCTTCTTCCATGCTAAGCCTGGAATGTAGTTATACTCTCGCATTTGCCTACAGTAAACTTAACAAAGCAACCATTTTTAAATCTTAATCCTTCATCAGGAATTGTCATATCTCTGATCGCAGTAGCTGAAGCTACAGTACCAACTTTTAATGAAACGCTTGCTGAACCGATAGCTGAACCATCTGAAGTATCAACAAACTCAACTGTTCCTGCCGCCGCATCATTAACCATATTTGCCCCCTTTAACCTTGTAGGGCCTGCAAATACAACATCTGCCGCACTTGCAGTTGTTCCTGCAATTACTGTTCCAGCTGGATCGCCAACTGCAGTTATAGATGTGACTGTTTTAAAAAATTTACTTCCTGTTGCAGCACCTGAGTCCGCACCAGTAATTGATTCTGTCATCGCTGTACCTGTAACATCTGTTCCTACAACAGTAAATGAAATACCGCTGTCGTCTCCACCTGATGTAATTTCAGTTAGTCTACCTGAACTATTAGTTACAGAACCACCAGAAGCTAAAGCTCCGCCAAGCACTAATGCCGCATTGTTGGCAACTTGTGCTGAAGCTGAATAACCATTATCATCTGCTGGTACAGTATCTGATATGAATGTAGACTTTACGTCTGAATATCCTGCCATAGTTTTGTCCTTTATAAAAAAGTGAGGCTTTTACACCTCACTTAATGTTAATTAGTTACGCGGTATAACCGAAAAATTCTATAAGTAATTTTCCAGCTGTATAATCAGCGTCTGTTGCCGCACCAGTTGCCATATAAATATATTTATCTGCTGCTGGTGGTGTTGGAATACTGATTACGCTGTTTAAAGCTAAATCACCACTGTCACACATTTGCACTTGATTTGTTAAACTAGTTATTGCTGCATCTTCTGCACCAGTTGCTTCATCCGCATACCATAAGTTAATATCTGGATCTCCGCCTCCTGGAGCTTCTAAACAAGTTAGTTTTCCACCTAGAACTGTTCCGTTAACAGCTGCTGTAATTTGTCCAATGTGAGAATTAGCAGTTCCTGCTTTTCCGATGATATCACCAGAACCAGATGATGCTAAACCTGTTAAATCAATTAAAATTTTAGTATGAAAAATACCGCCTGTTTTAATTACTGAAGCTGCGTAAACTGTACCTGTACCAGTTGTAATACCTGTACCTGCAGTTGTTGCAATAGTATTTCCAGTTAGAGTTGATCTGCCTGTTACACCTAATGTTCCAGCGACTGAAGTGTTACCACTTGAATCGATAGTTGTATTTTCTGTAATAACACCTGTAGTGCTATTTTTTGTTATTTGTGAAAAGCCAGTTTCCGATCTGACTGTTCCGTTAAAAGTAGTTGTTCCCATTGTCTTTTCCTTTTTTATTATGTCTGCCTAAGCAGTCTCTGGGTTGTTAAGGGGGCACTTTTTATGGCGCCCCCTTTTAATATTAGCTTGGATTAGCTCCAAAAATAGCACGCCAGTCAGAGAAACCAAAAGAGTATCTCTCTCTTGCTTTGTATCTAACGTTACCAGTTTCAAAGTCACCTTCCATAGAAGTTTTAACAGGAGCTCTGTTAAACATCTTCATACCGTTAGGTGAGTCTGTTTTGATAAAGAAATTATTAGTATCAGTAAATCTGTGATTTACAAAATAACCCTTAGGCAACATTCCCATGTTGTTAAGTGCATTAATATCATTATCAGCAGTACCAACTCTACCAGGAGATTTCATTAATCTCTCAGCTACAAATATCAATTGTCTTGGGATGTGCAAACTTTGAGCTTGCAACGCTACTGGGATATCTCTATCGTCAGTAAATCCAGCAATCGCAATTAGAGCAGTTTCTAAAGAAGTTTCAGAAAGCTCTGCTTGTGATGAAAAAGTATTTGAAGCAGTAGTGCCACTTTGAAGTGGGTGAGCTGTTGAACATAGTACAACGCCGTCTCCACCTAATTGTGAGCTTGAGAATGCATTATTATATACATTCGCTGCTTTAGTTTGTTTAGCAGAAGCCATAGCTCTTGCTAATGATTTTGTTAATCTAGTTGACAGTTTGTCATAAAGATTGTCTTCCATCGCTTCCTCAGTAATTGAGAATGCCATAGCAACAGTTTCGTGTTGATATCTAGAAATCCAACCTTCACCAGTTTCTGCATAGTTAACACCTTGACCTTCAAATTTAACTGAAGCTTCTCCAAAACCTGGAAATAAAACTTCTTCTTCGAAGGCTCTATTTGATGTTTCCTCATCGAATAGTACCGCATGTTCATTTTCGTGTCTGTTATATTCAGTTCCAAAAATCGCATGTAAGCCAGGTACCAATTCCTTAAGGAGTTGTGCTCTTGAAATAGCCATAATTTATCCTTTCCTAATTATATACCTGTAACGCCTGTAGCGCCCATACGGTGTTGATGTGAGTTAATTCTCACTAGCACGTCCATAGTAGTACCAGCACTTGTATAACCCAAATCATCTTGCGCACTACCTAAAAGTTGTAGTGGGAAAGTGTTTGTGGTTGCTTTAGTGCTAGAGTCTGCTACGAGACCGCTTTTGTGAGTAGTTGTTGAACCAGAAGGTGACGCTACAATTTGTAGGTTCTCTCCAACGTTAGCTGCTTCAACTGCTGTAGACGCTTGGTCTGCTTGAATCTTAAACAAAGTGTTTGGGTCATCATAGACATACGCTTTATACTGAGCTTTTGCAACTGTGCCGTTAGGGATTGAACGTACAAACTTTACATCTCCGCTAGAATTGTCCTGATATTCTGCTCCCCAGAATACACCAACAACAGATCCAGGTGAAGCGCTACCCATATCAGTAACCAAAAGGCCAGCTGAGTAAGTAACTAAATCCCCTTCAAAGTATGCTGTAGGCGCAGTAGCAGCTATTCTATAGCCGTTACCATCAGTAAAATTGTTGGCTCTGATCGTGCCACCAGTTGCTTGTCGTACTGGTGAAAGTCCATATCCTGCCATAATTTCTCCTTAATGCAAGTTTAAAGTTTAATCAATCTGAAAAGCTCGTTATTAACTTACTTCTCAAATTTTGGTTTTTCGATTCGCCCACCTCTTGTTGTCGAAGAAGTAGATTCATCTGATACTGGCATATTTGGATTTTGCTGTTGCATATATTCTGCACTGTAAGCATTACCCATCTTTCTGCTTTGAGCTTCGTAGTACGCTTTTTTCTGAGCTACTAATTCTTTTGAGTTTTTCATAAGAATTAAATCCCCCGATCTAACCGTACCTGCGTGTTTGCCAGCAGACATTACGTCAGCATGATAGTCATCCCCAAGTTCATCAGGTGTAACTGGCTCATAGCCTTCGCGAAGTCTTTCGTGAACATTTGCATCATCAGGGTTATTCAATAATTCATGTCTAACCCAGACATATTCCATATCCACATCTTTTTTATCTTCAGGAACGTCTAGCTTTGCCATTGGTTCCCAAACTTTTTTTCGAGTTGCCGATGCTCTAGTTTTTCGGCTGGTTTGTGTTGCTTTTGTCATCTTAACCTCCCGCCTGTGTTTGGCGCACTTTTTGTCGCGCATATTCTTGTAAAGAAACTCCCAATCTATTAGCCATCTCAACTTCCGTTTTAGTTAGCTTTATTTGGTTTTTTCCCAGAGTGGAGCGCGTGCCACCCATAACTGTTGGAATTTTTTTCACTGATTTGTTTTTAAACTTCTCAGGAAATTCATCTCTTATTCTCATATCAAGTTCGTTATAATATTCATCTGAACTAGTGTTAGGTGCAATACCTTCCTCTATAAGTTCTTTATGAATTACCATAGCCGCTTGAGTCATGATTCTATCTTTAGTAGTAGATCCTCCAAACCATTCGTTTCTTTTTTGCCAAGTTAGAGCTTTTCTATCTGGCGCTGAACTACTAGTTTGTTGTTGTGGTTCTACTTTCTTAACTTCTTTTTTAGGAGAAGTTTCTGCTCTTGATTTGTATTGTTCAGCTACTAAAGATTCTGCCTTAACTGATGCTAAAGCATCTTGTGCTTTAATTTCTGCATCAATATCACCAGACTCTTTTGCTGTACGCAAAGCAGATAAAGATTGTTTTTCCTGAGCTTTTAATCTATCAATATATTGATTAATCGCGTGTAATTCTGAATCTTGTGTACGAGACTGTAACTCAGCTCGTTCAGAAGTCCATGATTGTTCTTGGTTTTTTAATTCCTTAACCCTGGCTTCTAATTCTTTTTTCTCTTTGACAAGACGTTTAATGCGTTTTTCTGCACGTTTGCCAAATACCTTTTTATCTTTAGATTCATCTTCCTCTTCAGATTTTTCCGCTTCTTCATCTTCTTCATCATCAACTGACTCAGATTCTTCTTCTACGGTTTCTTCGGATTCTACTGGAGCCTCGGTATCTGTAGGCTCTTCAGGCTTTTCTATGCCTTCAGATTCTTCTGCTGGAAGTTCTACAACTATCTCTTCTTCTTCTAGTTGCTCTTCCTGTTTTTCTTCGTCTATCATTTAGATCTCCTTCGGTTGCGACCCGCGTTTATCGCTTAAATACTATTGTATACTACATGCAAACTAATTGCAAGTCTATTTATGCGTTATTTTATCAGGATTTGGTACTACTGCAAGAACTTCATCATCATTTATCATTGCATACTCTTGACCTTCATATCTAAACTTCAAACCAATATATTTACCTGTAAGAACCCAATCTCCTATCTTACACCACTTTGTTTCTTTATCATGGTAACATTCATCTCCCATAGAAATAACTTGTGATACGACACAGGCGTGTTTGGCAATATCTTTAGTGTCATCTGTTAATATAATACCACCTTTGGTTTTTTCTTGTATTTCTCTTGATTTTATTAATAATCTAAACCCTGAAGGTTTAGGTAGTTCTGTTTTACTCATCTATCGTCTCCTGTTTATACAACTTTTTAAACTCATCTTTTACTCTAGCTTGCATATCTTCTAAAGTATGAGCAATGCCTAACATATATTTATATGAGGCAAAATCGTCTGCACCAGCACCAGCTATTTGATCTTTATTAGCTGATATAGCTTCATCTAGTGCTATTAGTAATCTGTCTTTAAACACACTTGCGTCCATTTTATCTCCTGTTTAAGTTAAAGGGGGGCCTGAATGCTACTACTTTATAGCGATTGTTTTAGGCTTTTTAGCCTCGGGAACAATCTTTTCAATCTCAACAGAAAGAAGACCGTTTTCAAGAGTGGCATTGTTTACCACCAAGTCGTCTGCAAGTGCAAACGTTCTTTTAAATGCTCTTTGAGAGATTCCTTTATGTACCATCTTCTCATCATCTTTACCTTCTTTCTTAATAGATTTTATTGTTAAAGTATTATCCCCATACTTCACATCAATATCTTCTTTACCAAAACCAGCAACTGCCAACTCAATAACATATTGTAGTTCATCTATTTTTCTAATATTGTATGGTGGGTAATTTGGAATAGCTGTATCTATTTCTAACAGTCTATCCATAATCGTATCGAAACCAACCGTAAACGGTCTGTAGGGTTCCCAATCTAATAATGTCTTCATCATAATATAACCTTTCTTAAGCGTTATTGTTTTGACCCCATTATGGCGGTCAACTAAACTATACCATAGTTAGTCTTTGTTTTCAAGTAATTCGTAAAAATAATTATCATCGTCTCCAGCAGTCCATTTACTTTCTGTTTCTACATTGTATTCAATCGTAGATACTTTGAAATCTGGTTTCTCTAGTTTAGATGGTGATAAAGATTTATCGTAAAATAAAACTCTGTTATTTGGTTGTGCTGCAAAATGTTTGTTATCTAATAATAGAATATTAAATGATTTGTGTTCTTCAGGTATTTCTGCATAACCTGTATTCAAGACATTTTTATCGGGGTGATAATTGTCTATTGTAAATAAGTATTCTCCTGAATACCATTTTTTAGATGGCGCTAAGTATTTAGCTTTGCATCCAGAGATAGATGCTTTTTCAATTACAGTTAAACCGTAATCAAATGCATCCCATAATTCTAATTCTTCTAATTCAAGATTGAGATCAGTAGGCTCACTAACAAAAGCGCTGATAGGGAGCTTATCATATAAAGCGCCGTATGTAGGCAAGTACGTTTCAAAGTAGAGCGCTCTACCCTGGATAGATTTACAGCTAACCCAAACACCTTCTACAAATTCTCCGTGACCTTTTTCATGATCATATAAATATTGTTTTTTAACATATACTTTTGTTGGTGGTAAGTTTGCTACCAATAAAGACATTAAGCCTTTCCAGCATTTTTATTACGTTTAAATGATCTGTTATTTGATTTATCTTTTACTGTTAAATTACTTTTAGAATTGTTCATAGGATTGCCATCTTTATGATCTACATCTTTACCTTTAACACCTTTTATTCTATTAGCTTTATTACGTGATGAACGTTTCTTTTTCTGTTCAGGCTTGCTGTGATAATTATCGTATTCTTTACGGTAGTTACGCATTACTTCTTTTTCTTTTTAGCCTTATTTAATAATCCTTGTAATTTTGCTATTTCTTTTTTATATGTCTCAACAATATTTATTTTACCTTTATGAGGGCCACTTTTGTGTTTTATTGTTTTTGGTTTTACACCCATACCAGGCCCCTTAATAGGTGCTGCACTCGTACCTTTTGGTAATGTAAATGCTTGATCTGGCCCAGAACGAACCTTGTTTGTTTTTATTCGGCTTCCGCCACTTCTACTTGCCATAATTTAGCCTTTCTTTTTCTTGTTGTTTGCAGCAAACTTACGAGCTGCTTCTACGGAGCCAAAGCCCCATTTTTTAAGTGCCAATGCCTTACGGGTTGGACGACCCTTCTCATCTTTCATAGGGCCTTTCATGCCTGCAAATCTTGCGGCAAATGAAACTCTTCTAGGATTCTTACCTTTAGCTACGGGAGCTTTTAAGTTAGCACCTTCTTTGTTTTTAAAATACTTTCTGCCTGCTGCAGTTAGACCACCAGTTTTACTTTTATGTTCTTTTCTCATGTTCTATACTGTCTTACTTTCTTTGCAACGGACTTCGGCTGTTTCACATGCTGTTTGCCCTTTTTTGTTCCTTTTCGCTTTGCTCTTGTCGTGGCCGCATACTCCGCAGATGTCAGACTTTCTATTGCTTTCTTGGGAAGGTATCTTTCCCCAGTAACGCTTGATTTCTTGCCAGACTTCGTTTGCCATTTTTGTTTACCCCACGACTTGAGACTTTGTTGACTTTTAGCTAGTGCCATTACCAAATAGCGACTATAATAATAACAACTGCAATTACTGCCATACCAATTTTATGATCTGACCAATAATGCATAATTTTATCTTTTATGTTACTTATCATGATTTGTATCCTCCTCCAGCTTTTTTATATGCTTTAGCTAATGCTTGCGCTTTTCTCGCACTCCATTGCCCAGCACCAGTTCCATGAGAAGCCTGAGCTTTAATTCTATTAAAGATCTTTTTTCTCATTGTCGGCTTGGTATAATTACCAGCCTTATTTACTGTACTTTTTGACTTTTTTACTGCCATTTTTAATTACCCCCTG
>Ga0209194_1001007_pt1 | contig 19174 bp, 17 predicted proteins | sample COGITO_mtgs_1004_FD_184787 | JGI IMG/M metagenome (GOLD analysis project Ga0209194, IMG submission 184787) | Pelagic marine microbial communities from North Sea - COGITO_mtgs_100413 (SPAdes) (version 2) | ecosystem: Environmental > Aquatic > Marine > Epipelagic ...
CGCAATGGAACCACATCGATCCTTTTCGAACTCGGTAGTGAAAGGTTGCAGCGGTGACAATACTAAGAAGGGGGCTTCTTGGGAAGATAACACAATGTCTAAGGTTGGTTTATTACTATTATTAAGGATAAAATGCTATTATGAATTCTTATGCCATTGTTGAAGCTGGTGGAAAGCAGTTTTGGGTTGAAGAGGGGAGATTTTATGATTTTGATAAATTGCCTTTAAATGCTGGTGATACTTTAAAATTGCATAAGGTCCTTCTTGTACAAAATACTTCAGGATTGTCTATCGGTAAACCTTTTTTAAGTGATTACTCGATTGATGCTACGGTTCTTAGACACATTTTAGGTCCAAAGACTCTTGTTTATAAAATGCGACCTAAAAAGAAAACTCGAAAAACTTTTGGTAATCGAGTAAAGTTAACCCGTGTCCATATTAAAAAAATTGATAATAATTCTGTCACGGCAGTTAAATGTTATTTTTAAAAATTTAAGAGAGGAGTCATAAAGAATTATGGTACGAGTAAAACGTGGTAATGTCGCTCGCAATCGTCGCAAAAAGATCCTTAATCGAGCAAAAGGGTTTCGAGGGGCTCATTCGCGATTATTTAGAACCGCAAATGCGCAGGTCATGAAATCATTAGTCTATGCTTATATAGGTAGGAAAAGACGTAAGCGTGACTTTAAAAAGTTATGGGTTTGCCGTGTAAATGCGGCCGCTCGTAATTATGGCCTAACTTATAGCCAGGCTAGAGCTAAATTAAAGCAGAATTCAATTTCGCTTAATGTAAAGATGTTAGCTCAATTAGCAGTTTTAGATGCGCAAGCCTTCAAACAATTACTAGAAGAATGTTAATCAGTTAATAAAATAATTTTAATTATGGCACATAAAAAAGGAGCAGGAAGTACTAAAAACGGTCGTGATTCAAACGCGCAATGTTTGGGGGTAAAGTTATATGGAAATCAAGTTGCAAAACCTGGTAGTATTATAGTTCGCCAGCGGGGTTTATCTTTTAAACCCGGTAGTGGTGTACAAGTTGGAAAAGATTACACTATTTTTGCTACGACAGATGGTATGGTTCATTTTAACCATGATGGTAAAAAGAAGTATATTAGTGTTGTTAAATAATCTTTGCGAGTTATAAAATAAAAAGGATAATTCAGTATTCAACGTTATCGGAAACAGTAATTTTTATTCCTGTTTCCGTAAATAGTCTTATAAACCTCTTTGGCCTTTTACAATTGCATCTGTTAGGGTAGAAATAATTAATTTTATCGATCTAACAGCATCATCATTTGCTGGGATCGGTATTGTCACAATACTTGGATCACAATTTGTATCGACGACTGCAATAATAGGAATTCCTAATTTTCGACATTCAGCTATTGCCGTACTCTCACGTTTTGGATCAATAACAACTACAATATCCGGAATTGTTGTCATCGCACGTAAACCTCCAATGCTATAAGATAGTTTACTATGTTCACGCCTTAATAAGGCGGCTTCTTTTTTTGGCAACTTGTCAATTTCACCCTGCTCTTCTTTCTTATCTAAGTCTTTTAAGTATTGTACTCGTTTCTGTACGGTTGACCAATTAGTAAGCATACCACCTAACCAACGGTTGTTTACATAATAAGCTCCACAACGCTCAGCTTCCTCTGCTATTAAACTAACAGCTTGTCTCTTTGTCCCAACAAAAAGAAAAGTCTTCTTCTCCTGTGCTGCTTTATAGACATAATTATAGGCATGTGTTAATAATCGTGCCGTTTGGACTAAATCGATAACATGTATACCATTTTGTTCCGTATAAATATATGGAAACATTTTTGGATTCCATCGACTAGATTGGTGACCGAAATGAACGCCTGCATCTACTAATTCACTTAAAGTAATAATAGCCATATTTTATTGTTTTTTTTTCTAAGTAACGAAACATAACCTGTAGTTTAACCAACAAAAAATTTAATTTTTTGTTGCAAATGATAAATAAGTAAGGATTATATTTTACGTGAATAATACTCGATTACGAATAATTCATTCAACTTTAATGCAACCCATTCTCGATCAACAATACCAAGAATTTTTCCAGATAAACTTTGTTTATCAAAACTTAAATGTTGAGGAACATTCGAAAGGGCAGGTGATTCTACAAATTTACTTACTATGTTTTTCGAAGCAGGTGAATCTTTTACCGTTATCGTATCTCCTGGCTGGCATCTATAACTTGGTATCGATGTGCAAGTCTGGTTTACAATAATATGTTTGTGTCCAACTAATTGTCTTGCTGCACCAATTGTTGGTGCCATACCCAAACGAAATATGAGATTATCAAGTCTCATTTCTAAAAGTTGTAAAAGTACATTCCCAGTTGCCCCCTTAATCTTTTTGGCTTCCTTCATATAATTCATTAATTGTTTTTCACTCAAGCCATAATTGAAGCGTAACTTTTGTTTTTCTTCAAGACGAATAGCATATTGTGTTAATTTTTTTTGTGTTGCCCCATGTTGTCCAGGGCGTTTCTTTGACTTTCCTTGCTTACTTGTAAGTCCAGGTAAATCACCTAATCGACGTGTAATCCGTAATTTTGCTCCAGTATAACGAGCCATATTTAAATAATCTCCTTCTTTGGTTTAATTTGATACTTAGGGACTAGTATACTATAGATTTGTTAAACTTAATAGTTCTCTATTTTAGGTTTCATACCATATTTAAAATACGTCTGTATTACTGTACCAGATACTAAAATAATATGAGAGTCTATTGAATTTTGCTCGACATAGTCCTATATAATTCTGAAAACCTCGTGTTTCAGTTTTCAGATTTGTTTCTAATACAATTTGTTGCGAAGAGTTAGAAGGAATAAAATGTGTATTATTAACATCTAGCAAAGTATCTAACTTGTCTGTTTTACTTACTAGTTTATTTTCCCAAAAATCGAGAAGGTCCTCTAGATTAAGAGTTCTGATTGCTTCATGCTTTTGCTTTGCGAATTTGATAGCCATTGACTCTTCAAAAAAAACGTAATTTGTCTTATCTCTTGTGCCTTTTAGTTGTTTGTTTATGGTAATAACATACAATGGTACACCGATCACGTCGTGTTTACAATCTTCAACTTTTCTTATACTTGGAACAAAACGAAAATCCATTTCAGCTGGGCTGCTATAGATTATCGAATATGCTGTATCCAATCCAATACAATAGAGTTTTAAACCAACTTGTGAGCCTTCTTTTTGGCCGGCGAGTGTTTTCATATAACATTCGGCATCTACTTTATCTAGAAAAAATACACCGGTGTTCAGAATCTTTTTCGCTTTCTTAATTGCTGAGTTTGGGGCAGAGTTTATATCGTATTTTTTACTTGAAACAATTGATTCTAATTCAAGATCGTTGACTTCGAAACTTTCAACAGTTTTGATGAAATGATAAGGAAGGGTTCGATTACCTTTGTACGTTCTAGACAAATCCGACTTGTTGCTAGGCTGGTAACCTTGATTGTTTTTTATCGCCTTTTTTAATACACTTAGGTCGGTTAGTATATAATTATCATTCTTTGCAATTATCATTTCATCAAAACTGTTTACAATCATATAGACTGGTACATTTTTAATGGCCTCTTGGATAGGCTTTGTTTGCTCTATATAAAACTTTGCCGTATTGGTCTTATCTTTCTGAGTCGACAAAGTGGAACCTAGCACCTCTGGATCTAACTCTATCTTACTTATTGGGTGGTACTTACTATATTTAAGTTTTACTAAAGGTGATTTAGTATATAAGACCTTTAATACATTAATAGAATCTGACTGACGCTTGTTCTGACTTTCTTCAATAGAGCAAGGTGGAGACTTATAACTACTATTAATCAAAAACATAATTTGTTTGCTCGTTTACAATTTTTATTTATCAAAAATTTAATATTAGTACCCCCAGGGGAATTCGAATCCCCGTTACTTCCGTGAAAGGGAAATGTCCTAGGCCTCTAGACGATGGGGGCAGCTATAGATACGTAATCTATCATACGATATGGTTACTTTATTGTCAACACTGTTAGATAAATTTAATTGGCCCAAATATAAAAAAAACCTCCGTAAGGGGGTCTTAAGCTAATCTTTAATAGACTTTTTAATAAAGAAGGGAAAATTAAGTTACCAAATTTGTAGTTCAATCAACAATAAATTATAAAGTGAACAGAAACTTGTCCATAATCTTTCATGACCTGCATATTTGCGATTCTAAATAATTACGAATAGGCTTTTCGAAACCACTTTGCTCGATTAAGGATTTTTTTACGATTATTATCAAATTTTACCTGTAACTACGATTTTTTATGGCTGCTCTTTTTTTTAATAGCAATAAATTAACCTTAGCTGCATTCTTTGAAATGGCTTTACTATGAAAAAGGCTAATCTTAAATAAATTTTTAAAAGGTTAGTTTTGATATTAAAAAGTCGTACGATTAATAAATTTTGTTTTCGCCAACGCTATCAGTATTACAATATTATTTTATTTAAATTAAAATGGGAACGTCTTTTGCTGTAAAAAACATCTCTGAGTAAAAAAAGAACAAGAGATTTTTATTTTATCCGAACCTTATAGTTATAAACGATGTATAATTATATATAGATAAATAAAATTTAATAAATGTAAAGGGAGTATTATTAGTTATGGCAGATACAAGACTTCTAGTTGTTTTATTCCCACTTTTAGCAGCAGCATCTTGGGCCCTATTTAATATTGGTCGAGTAGCATTACAGCAATTGAAGAGGATGTCATAAACGTATTACAATATAGGTTCAAATTATATTTGTAGAGAAGTTTAATTAATACTATAAACTTAACTTCTCTACAGATTGAAATTTTATAATTTTTTATGTGTCGGCTTTTGTTCGTAAACTACCAAAAAATCTTTTTACTGGGTTTTTTGATATTGTTCGATTGAGATCTAAAAATTCTATTTTTTCCCCTGATAATCGCTTCGCAGTATCAGAAAGAGCTAATCCGGGCAATGACAAATTCTTTTCTAATACTAATGGTTCACCTCGATTAGATGCGATAATTATTTCTTCGCTTTCTGGGATAACACCAATTAAAGGTAATCCTAATATGTTTTTTACATCTTCGATAGACATCATATTATCTGCCATTACCATACTTGGTCGAAAGCGATTAATTAGCAAACTAACCTTGCGAACATTATTAGACATTAATAATCCTATTACTTTATCCGCATCACGTATTGAAGGAACTTCTGGTGTGACAACAACAATTGCTTCATTCGCAACATTCATAGCCACCCGAAACCCTTCATCAATTCCTGCTGGACTATCAATTAAAATGAAATCATAATCTTTTTCCACAAGATCAATCAGTCTTTGTACTTGTAAATTCGTTAGGGGGTCGGTTGGTTGACTTCCAGATAACGGAAAAAATGTTAGGTTCTCTTGCCTTTTATCTTTTAGGAGAGCCTGTTCTAGACGGCACCGTTCATTTAGTATATCTATCCCAGTATATATTATTCTATTTTCAAGGCCTAATAATAAATCTAAATTACGTAAACCTACATCCGCATCGATTAATAAAGTTCTATGGCCTAAAGATGCTAAGGCCATACCTATATTTGAAGTTGTTGTTGTTTTTCCGACACCCCCCTTACCAGACGTTATAACTATCACACGAGCCATATATATACTTGCAGCCTTAAGGAAAAAGTTCAAATAATAATAATTATATCATCATGTCGCAAATAGTCGTTATCATTTAGATCAAAAAAACGAGCTAAGCTAAAATTGTGAATAGACTTTATAAAAGGTACAATTCATATTCTTTTTTAATGCGTATATTTATTTTTAATAATGCCAGTAACATTATGCTAAAAAAAGTTTTAGCCATACACGTCTTACATGTTATATGCGGTTATAAAGACATTTCTTGGTTCTTAACAGAGATCGCTTATAATTTTTATCAATTACAAATAATAATTATAAATCTTACTTAATGTCTACCACAACAAAAGAAGTAACTCAAGAAAGACCAGTTTTTCCATTTACAGCAATTATTGGTCAAGAGGATATGAAGCTTGCCTTAATTCTTAATGTCATTGATCCACGAATAGGCGGTGTAATGATTATGGGTGACCGTGGTACTGGAAAATCTACAACAATTAGAGCTGTTGCAGATTTGTTACCGGCAATCAAAGTTGCCAAAGATGACCCTTTCAATTCCTCGATCGAGGAATTTGAATTGATGAGTGAATCAGTCAAAAATGCTGTTAAGAACAATCAAGAGATAGATGTTGATTATATCAAGGTTCCTATGGTTGATTTGCCATTAGGTGCTACCGAAGATCGTGTATGTGGTACGATTGACATTGAAAAAGCATTAACTGACGGTGTTAAAGCTTTTGAGCCAGGTTTATTAGCAAAGGCTAATCGTGGATTATTATATGTTGATGAGGTAAATCTATTAGACGATCATCTAGTTGATATACTTTTGGATTCTGCGGCGTCGGGTTGGAACACGGTTGAACGAGAGGGTATTTCTATTAAGCACCCAGCCAGGTTTGTTCTTGTGGGTTCTGGGAATCCTGAAGAAGGTGAGCTACGACCACAATTATTAGATCGCTTTGGTATGCATGCTGAGATTCGGACGTCACGAGATCCTGAAACTAGGGTTCGTGTTGTTGAAGAAAGAAGTAATTTTGATCAAAATCCAGATGCCTGCTTACAAGAGAATAAAGAGCTTTTATCGACTTTAAAAACACAAATTGCGTCCGCTCAGAAATTATTACCTGAGGTAACCTTAGATTTTGATATGCGTGTCAAAATTTCACAAGTTTGTGGCGAATTGAATATTGATGGATTACGTGGAGATATTGTTACGAATAGAGCCGCGAAGGCTTTTGCAGCTTACAATGGCCGAAAAGAAGTTACAATTCAGGATATTGAAAATGTCATAGTATTGTGTTTAAGACATCGTTTAAGAAAAGATCCTTTAGAATCTATGGATTCTGGCGACAAAGTACAAACAGTATTTGAAGAATTATTTAAATAGGCTCAGTAGGATTCGAACCTACATTAGAGACTTAGAAGGTCCCTGTCCTAATCCCTTAGACGATGAGCCCTAAAGCATACTGTATATTTATAGTATGCTATAGTACATAATTGGGCGGTATAGGATTTGAACCTATGGCCCTCTGCTTGTAAGGCAGACGCTCTACCACTGAGCTAACCGCCCTTAGATAAATTATAATGTATCTAAGGTAAATTTGGCAACTAATCTATTATTTCTAATTTTGACATATTGCCAATAATCTATAGTCGGTAAGGTGCCAAATTGTTTATAATTTTAAAATAATTACGTATTGGATCGAGTCATAAAGGCAGTTATACAAATGAACGGAAAATTATTTTAAGTTTTTCCTTCTTGACATGTTTAGCAGTTTTTTATATCATCAAGGTAGTTGGGGTTGCTTAGGATTCGACATATTAGATCTTGTTATATGTTGCTAAAACAAATTTTATGTTTTTAACAGCTTAATAACTGCAAACAACATTTTGTGTTTTAACCCAATTAAACGTCTAGCAATAGCATAATAATAATTTGGGTCTCCAATAACAATTTAATCTTTTTCTTTGTTAGTGATTTTTATGTAAAGATAGACTCTTAATTAGTGTAAATAAATTTTTAACACGATATAATTTTTATAGTAGAAAAACAAATATTTTAAAGATTTTGTATGGACGTGGGTTCAAATCCCACCAGCTCCAATTATTACGCATCTGTAGCCAAGTGGTTGAAGGCATCGGACTCATAATCCGCTTCTCATAGAGACACCGCTGGTTCGAACCCAGCCAGATGCATTTTGAGAATTAGGTTAAGCGGGATTTGAACCCACGTCACCCAGAATCGGAATCTGGTGCTCTGTCCACTGAGCTATTAACCTAGCCGCGACAAACTAATTTAAAGAATTTAATCAATTTTGTATGGGTTTGTATAAAACATTTTAAAGTTTTTTTTGCCAGCGGTTGATATTTCTTGATACCTCATTCATTATGAAAATTTTTTCCTTCTCATTAAGCCATTCTTTGTTATCTAATTGCAATTTTATTTGAAGCCATGAATCACTTTGGGGCCAAAAAAAATATGGTGTATATATTTGCTCCCCTGAGTTTATTGCTATAGCTAAACAATTTTTGCGTGATAAAAACTTTAACTTAAACTTCTTTCGGCTTTTCGTTATCATTGTAAGATTGATATATATGTTAAAAAAGATTATGAGAAATTATAATTGCTCAAAGATTTTCGCTTTTGAAAAAATATTCTTAACAGTATCAGAAGGCTGAGCTCCAGTTTTCAACCTTGTTATGATTCTTGGAAAATTCAAATGAGTTTCATTCGTGATGGGGTTATAAAACCCTAATTCTTCTATAGAACGACCATCCCTTTTTGTCCGACTATCCATTGCAACAATTCGATAACATGGCTGACCTTTTCGACCATATTTTTTTAACCTTAATTTAATCATTTTACTTTTTGTTTAAATATTATCTTTTATGCAGCTAATTGTTTACGACCTTTTTTTCGTCTTAAATTTATTACTCGGCGGCCAGTTTTTGATGCCATACGGTTTAAAAATCCTGAAACTCTTAATTTTTTTAATCTTGTACCTCGAAGTGTTCTTTGCGTCATATTTTATAAGATGTAAATATATAAAAATTTTACCAACTTGATTTTTTTAAACCGGGTATTGTTCCTTCATGTGCCATTTCACGCAAAACATGGCGCGAGAGACCAAAATCTTTATAAAATCCTCTGCTTCGCCCTGTAACCCAACAACGATTTCGTTGGCGACATGGGGCAGAATTTTTAGGTAACTTTTGGAGTCTTTTATAAATGCTTAACTTATCTGAGTATGATGAGGCAGTTTTTAGATCTTTCTTCAATAAATCACGTTTTGTCTTGTATTTTAACGTTAAAATCTCGCGCTTTTTTTCGCGCTGAATCATGCTTTGTTTAGCCATCTAATAATATAGAATTTAAATGTAAGGAGAATATTTAGACTAAGAATTTTTATTAATATTATTATAAGTTAAGTGTTTTGAGAAGTCAAAACAAGATATTGTTAATGTATAAACAATATCTTTTTAAAGGAGGTCTTAAGAGTATTTATTTGCGAGATAACATAATCTTGGCACGTTATAATGAAAGTTCATACAAAAAGAGAGTATTTCTTGACTAGTCTTAAGCTAAGGTTATCAATATATCACCTAGTTAGCCTTTTTGTTTACGACGGCGTTGCCTTTAAGCACTTTCCTAGCTACTCTTTTTATTGTTGGCGAAGATGACGGTACTACAATACTTGCTTGTTGTAAACGTTCTTCAGAATCCTGGATAACGGTTACGTCATGTGTAATAAGAGTGATTAAAACAAAAATCGTTAAAAGAGAACTTATTTTCTTCACGGCAGAATTTGTTCCACTAATTTGTTGAATTAAATTTTGCGTTGCGTTTCCAACCCTTTTCCGAGGTTAGATTTTTTTTATTTTAGAGAAAACCCCACCTTTTATTTTTCCATTTGTTCTAACAATAGTTTGATCTACTAATTTATAATGTTTTATAGGCATAACGACTTGCTTTTTCTAAGAAAAAAGTAAGTCATTTAAAAAATCTTTAAATTAAAGTTTGCCAGGCTTAGATAAGTTTATTCCATTGAGTTAATAAAGCTTCTTTAGCATTTCTTCCTAAGTCGTCAACATCATTAAATTTTATTTATTTTATTAAATAAATGTTATAACTTCTTTCTAGAAGTTATGTAAAATAAGCTATTAATATATCATATATAGGAATTCGGTAAGGGAGTATTAAATTTCTAATAAACTAATAAATTATGAATCAAAAGAACGATAACTTTATCGATAAGACGTTTACTGTATTAGCCGATATTTTATTAAAGGTTTTGCCGGCTACAAAGGATGAAAAAAAAGCATTTTCATATTATCGTTATGGTATGTCAGCACAATCGAGTGGAGAATATGCCGAGGCACTAGAAAATTACTATGAAGCATTAAAACTCGAAGAGGACCCCTACGATAGAAGCTATATTTTATATAATATTGGTTTAATTTACGGTAATAATGGTGATTATTCTAAGGCTGTTGAATACTATCAGCAAGCTCTAGATTTAAATTCACGTTTGCCCCAAGCTTTAAATAATATAGCTGTGATTTATCATTATCAGGGTACAAAGGCTTCAGAGCGAAAAGAATTTGAATTAGCACAAAATATGTTTGATAAAGCAAGTACTTATTGGAAAGGGGCAATACGTTTGGCACCAAATAATTATATTGAAGCGCAAAATTGGTTAAAAATCACAGGAAAGCTTACTGATTTTAATGTTTAAAGTTTTTCCATTTGTTAAAGTTAGAAATTTGATACTATAATAAAATTGTGAACTTAAAAGATAAGTAGTTCTTAAAGTTGTTTTTAATCCAGATTAGTTGGGTACTTAAGACAAACAAAAGTCTACTTTTAATTGATTTTTTATACTCATTCAATATGACTATAGCAATTGGACAAAAGCAAGATCGTAGTGTTTTCGATCTTATTGATGATTGGCTAAAACGTGATCGTTTCGTTTTCGTTGGTTGGTCAGGTTTACTTCTTTTCCCGTGTGCTTTCCTTGCAGTAGGCGGTTGGCTTACAGGTATTACATTCGTAACATCATGGTACACACATGGTCTAGCAAGTTCGTTCTTAGAGGGTTGTAACTTCCTAACAGCAGCTGTATCGACTCCTGCTAATAGTATGGGTCACTCACTTTTATTACTTTGGGGTCCTGAAGCACAAGGTGATATTACTCGTTGGTTCCAAATCGGTGGACTATGGGCATTCGTAGCTTTACATGGTTCGTTTGGTGTAATTGGTTTCTGTTTAAGACAATTTGAGATTGCTCGTTTAGTAGGGATTCGTCCATACAACGCAATTGCATTTTCGGGTCCTATCGCAGTTTTCGTTACAGTTTTCTTAGTTTATCCTTTAGGCCAAGCAAGTTGGTTCTTTGCTCCTAGTTTTGGTGTAGCAGCAATTTTCCGTTTCCTTCTTTTCTTACAAGGTTTTCATAATTGGACTCTTAATCCTTTCCATATGATGGGTGTAGCGGGTATTCTTGGTGGTGCACTTTTATGTGCAATCCACGGTGCTACAGTTGAGAATACACTATTTGAAGATGGTGATGCAGCAAACACATTCCGTGCGTTTACTCCAACACAATCAGAAGAAACTTATTCAATGGTAACAGCAAATCGTTTCTGGTCACAGATCTTTGGTGTAGCTTTTTCAAATAAGCGTTGGTTACACTTCTTCATGTTATTTGTACCTGTAGCAGGTATGTGGACAAGTTCAATTGGTATTGTTGGTCTTGCTCTTAACTTACGTTCATATGACTTCGTTTCACAAGAACTTAGAGCGGCAGAAGATCCTGAATTCGAGACTTTCTACACAAAGAATAATCTTCTAAATGAAGGTATTCGTGCGTGGATGGCAGCACAAGATCAACCTCATGAAAACTTTATCTTCCCTGAGGAGGTACTACCACGTGGAAACGCCCTTTAATACAGTAATCGCAGGTCGTGATATTGAATCAACAGGATTTGCTTGGTGGTCTGGTAACGCAAGATTAATTAACGTGTCTGGAAAGCTGCTTGGAGCTCACGTTGCTCACGCTGGTCTTATGGTATTCTGGTGTGGTGCTATGACACTTTTTGAAGTAGCGCATTACATACCTGAGAAGCCTCTTTATGAGCAAGGTTGTATTCTTATCCCACACTTAACAACATTAGGTTGGGGTGTAGGTCCAGGTGGTGAAGTGACAGATGTTTATCCATTCTTCGTAGTAGGAGTGTTACATTTAATTTCATCTGCCGTATTAGGATTTGGTGGTGTATATCACTCTTTAATTGGTCCTGATACCCTGGAAGAGTCGTACCCATTCTTTGGTTACGATTGGCGTGATAAAAACAAAATGACGACAATTTTAGGTATTCACCTTGTTCTTCTAGGAATTGGGTGTTTTCTTTTAGTTGCAAAGGCTTGTTTTGTAGGCGGTCTTTATGATACATGGGCTCCTGGTGGCGGAGATGTAAGAGTTGTTACGGCTCCAACATTAAATCCATTAATTATTTTTGGTTATGTTCTGAAGTCGCCTTTTGGTGGTGACGGATGGGTTATCAGTGTAAATAATTTAGAAGATATCGTAGGTGGTCACATTTGGTTAGGTTTCTTATGTGTTGTTGGTGGTATCTGGCACATTTTAACAAAACCATTTGCTTGGGCAAGACGAACATTTGTTTGGTCTGGTGAAGCTTATTTATCATACAGTCTAGCTGCTCTTTCTCTTATGGGTCTAACTGCAGCGGTATTTGTATGGTATAACAATACAGCATACCCAAGTGAATTTTTTGGTCCAACAGGTCCAGAAGCTTCTCAATCACAAGCTTTTACATTCCTTGTACGTGATCAGCGTTTAGGTGCTAATGTTGCATCTGCACAAGGTCCAACAGGTTTAGGTAAATATCTAATGCGTTCACCAAGTGGTGAGATTATCTTTGGCGGTGAGACAATGCGTTTCTGGGATATGCGAGCTCCTTGGGTAGAGCCTCTTAGAGGACCTAACGGATTAGACTTAAATAAGATTCGTAATGACATTCAGCCGTGGCAAGAGCGTCGAGCAGCAGAGTATATGACTCATGCTCCTTTAGGTGCTTTAAACTCGGTAGGTGGTGTGGCAACTGAGATTAACTCAGTAAACTATGTATCTCCACGTTCGTGGTTATGTTGTTCGCATTTCTTCTTAGGGTTCTTCCTATGGGTTGGACATCTTTGGCATGCAGGCCGTGCTCGAGCTGCTGCAGCAGGTTTTGAGAAAGGTATTAACCGTGAGAATGAGCCTGTATTATCAATGCGTCCTTTAGATTAATAGCAAAGGTTCAATTGATTTATTAGAAAGTTGTCTATACAGACAACTTTTTAACATTCTTTTTTATGAAAGTGTACGTTAGACAGCAATTTTTGAGGTCTAGCGTAACTTAAAAATTGCATTATGTTCTAAGTTGCTTTAGGTATATTGACAATTTTAGAGTTTTTAGTTTATTATCTAGTGATGGAGAGGTGGCAGAGTTGGTCGATTGCGTCTGATTTGAAATCAGATGAAGTGCAAGCTTCCGTGGGTTCGAATCCCACCTTCTCCGTATTGAATTTGATAATATTTAGTTCTAAACGTGCCTTTATGAATGCTTGGATTTAAAAAACACATTTATAATTGACCGTGCGATTGTTTAGCCAGTCGCTTTTCAATCTGCCTTAAATAATATGGCAAATATATCCACCACGTTTTGTATCACTTTCTTTGTTGCAGCAGATGTAAATGTTGTCATTATTGTAACAAGTAAACCAGATTTAAGGATTAGCTGACCTCTGCTCACAACTATTATATACATGCTGTGTTGGATATTCGCAAGTTTTAATTAAGGAAAACTTGCGTTAGTTGTACCTTTTACAATTCATATTAACACATGATTTAAGGGCTTTCTCTACCTACTCTGTTGTGCTAATGTCTACTAAAATAGTCCCAATGCATTTTTGGTAAAATAACAAAATAAGTAACAACTAGATACAAAATTATGATTTTCCTTTTATAAAACTGATTTGACAATGAAGCAAAAGCCTAATTTAAGATTTTTCCTTTAAATTCTTTAGCGGCTTTTTATTGTCGCTTTTCACTCGTCTCATTCGTCTGCTACCCACTATTAATATTATTATAATCTTTTTATATCAACACAGGTTAAATAACTCTTATGACATTATATTGAGCCTATGCTATTCCATGAACAATCGGAGAAGGTGGGATTCGAACCCACGGAAGCTTGCACTTCATCTGATTTCAAATCAGACGCAATCGACCAACTCTGCCACCTCTCCATCACTAGATAATAAATTAAAAACTCGGCGTTTGTCAATCTAATGCCTTCAATATAATTGTTAAATTCACTATTAATTGGGCAAGAAGGGATTCGAACCCCTGACACCGTGGTTCGTAGCCACGTGCTCTAGTCCACTGAGCTACAAGCCCCAATTTATATACTTTTTATATTAAGTGTAACTTGAGAAAAAGTCAAATTACTTTAAAATCCAGATTTCCAATTCTTTATGAGGATTTAGACATTAGAGGTGGTGTACTACTTGTTTAGTTCATAAATTGTCTAAAAACTTATTCTTAGAATCAGAGAACTACCTGTCACTTATTTAACTCCGTATAAATTTTTACGCTTGATTTCAAGGAGAGGATGGGATTCGAACCCACGGTACGTCAATGTCGTACATCAGATTAGCAATCTGAAGCTTTCAACCTCTCAGCCACCTCTCCTACTTGAGTTAAATGATAACATGAATTTTCCTTAATAACAAAATTTGTTTATAAAATTATCAGCTAGAATTTAATTCATACGTTATTGTGAAATCATAATTTTTTTTTATAAAATCTTTAGGTACTAAATTTCATCTTATTATATTCTTAATACTTTTTTGTTAAAAAAATTGATTACTAAATGAAACATAAGTAGATAAAAGCTAAAATTTTACTTTATTGATACTTACTACTAAGTATATAGTTTATCAAGTTTATATAGAAAGATTCTTGAGGAGCAGTACGGAATATTAAAAATAGGTCTTCAATAAGTAATTTGAATTTACCAATTTGTTTCTAATCTTGTCACGTTTCGATATTTTACTCTAAAAATTAGTAATAGAATATTCTAAGACGTCTGTGGAGTTGATAATTACATTTTCCTTACTTTGTATGTTTTTATAGTAATTTTGAAAAATATCTACTCTTTAAAAGTCTTTAAATATATGATAACATGGTCCCATCAAAGATAAAAAGTAAGTTTATAAATGACTTAATATATGTTTGAACGCTTTACTGAAAAAGCAATCAAGGTTATCATGCTTGCTCAAGAGGAAGCAAGACGACTAGGGCATAATTTTGTTGGTACAGAACAACTTTTATTAGGTTTAATTGGTGAAGGTACAGGAATTGGCCCCAAAGTATTAAAAAGCTTAGGTGTTAGTCTAAAAGAAGCCCGTGACGAGGTCGAAAATATTATTGGTCGTGGGTCAGGTTTTGTTGCGGTGGAAATACCATTTACACCTCGTGCTAAACGTGTTCTTGAACTTTCATTAGAAGAGGCTAGTATGATTGGTCACAATTATATTGGAACCGAGCACCTTTTATTGGGTTTACTTCGTGAAGGTGAAGGTGTGGCTGCTCGTGTGTTAGAAAATTTAGATGTTCAGTTATTAGATGTACGAAATGAGATTCTACGTTCATTAGGTGAAAATGGAGAAGAGTCTAGTAATTATATTGATTCTAATAGTAAAACGCCAACATTAGATGAATTCGGGACAGATTTAACTGCTAAAGCGATTGATGGGGTCCTGGATCCAGTTGTTGGAAGAGCGAAAGAAATTGAGCGGGTTATTCAGATTTTAGGGCGACGCACCAAAAATAATCCTGTTTTAATTGGTGAACCTGGGGTAGGTAAAACTGCCATCGCCGAAGGTCTAGCACAACGGATTGTTAACCGCGATATTCCAGATACCTTAGAAGACAAGAAAGTTATTGCTCTAGATATTGGTTTATTAATTGCCGGAACAAAATACCGTGGTGAATTTGAGGAACGTTTAAAGCGAATCATGGATGAAGTAAGGGTTGAAGCGTCAATAATTCTTGTTATTGATGAAGTCCATACTCTTATTGGTGCTGGTGCAGCTGAAGGAGCAATCGATGCTGCTAATATTTTGAAGCCCGCTCTTTCCCGTGGGGAATTGCAATGTATCGGTGCAACTACGATAGAAGAATATAGACAACATATTGAAAAAGACGCTGCGCTAGAAAGACGTTTTCAACCTGTAATGGTCGGGGAACCTTCTGTAGATGAAACTATTGAAATTCTATATGGCCTACGTGAACGTTATGAGAAGCACCATAAGTTAACGATTGCCGATGAGGCATTGGTTGCAGCAGCAAAATTGGCGGATCAGTATATTGCTGATAGATTTTTGCCCGATAAGGCTATTGATTTAATTGATGAAGCTGGTTCACGTGTCCGGTTAATGAATTCACAATTACCAGCAGCCGCTAAGGAACTAGACCAAGAATTAAGAGGAGTTCTCAAAGAAAAAGATGAAGCAGTTCGGAGTCAAGCTTTCGAAGAGGCGGCAGAAATCCGTGAGCGCGAAATAGAGTTAAAAGCTCAAATCCGTGCAATTACTCAAAGTAAGACGAAGTTACCTTTTGGAAATGATGGTGAAACACCTATCGTTACTGATGAAGATATTGCTCAAATTGTTGCTGCCTGGACTAGTATTCCAGTTAGTAAGTTAACAAAAAGTGAATCTGAGAAATTAATGCAAATGGAAGAATTGTTGCATAGCCGTATTATTGGTCAGGATGAAGCAGTTGTGGCAGTATCACGAGCAATTCGACGGGCTCGTGTTGGCCTAAAAAATCCTAATAGACCAATAGCAAGTTTCATCTTTTCAGGACCCACTGGTGTTGGTAAGACCGAATTGACAAAAGCTTTAGCGTCATATTTCTTTGGTTCAGAAGAGGCGATGGTGAGGTTAGATATGTCTGAATTTATGGAGCGACATACGGTTTCAAAATTAATTGGTTCTCCACCAGGTTATGTTGGCTATAATGAAGGTGGTCAACTTACGGAGGCTGTACGTCGTCGCCCTTATACTGTAGTATTATTTGATGAAGTAGAGAAGGCACATCCCGATGTTTTTAACCTTATGTTACAAATTTTTGAGGATGGTAGACTTACTGATTCAAAAGGCCGTATTATTGACTTTAAGAATACTTTATTGATCATGACATCAAATATTGGTTCTAAGGTTATTGAAAAAGGTGGTGGTAGCTTAGGGTTTGAATTCTCGGATGATCCTGCAGATTATAGCTATAACAGGATTAAAACTTTAGTCTTTGACGAACTAAAACAATATTTTAGACCCGAGTTTTTAAATCGAGTAGATGAAATTATTGTATTCCGTCAATTAACGAAAGATGAAGTCGGTGAAATTGCTGAGATAATGCTTAAAGAAGTTTTTACTCGTATTGCTAATAAAGGCATCCAAATAGCTGTTACGGATCGTTTTAAAGACCAATTGATCGAAGAAGGTTATGATCCGACTTATGGTGCACGTCCATTACGTCGAGCCGTTATGAGAATGCTTGAAGATAGCTTAGCGGAACAAATTTTATCAGGCAAAATTCTACCAGGTGATACTGCAGTGATTGATATTAACCGAGCTGGAAAAGTTAATGTTATGATCGGAGACATTGTTAACGAACCATCTAGTGAAACTGAGGAACAAATAAAAATGTTAAATAATATAGTAGCGTTATAAACTAATTCTTTGTGACTATTTTTTTTCGTCTGGTTTTGACGTTTTACCTCTTCATGTTTCTTAGTTATAAACAATTTTGATTCATCTTTTAAATATTTTTCTTGTGGTGTGGTTTTAATTTTATTAAACTTCATACCGCAAGATTAGTATCTATTTATAACAAAGTAGTTCTTACGTTTAAAGGTTAATTATAAGTTTCGTATAGGTTTATTTCCTTGGTAAATGCTCTTATTGGCTTTTCAGTGAAAAGCCATAACATAAAATATAGTGTATAATATAAACATACATTTTTAGGGTCGATGCCCGAGTGGTTAATGGGGACGGATTGTAAATCCGTTAGCATAGCTTACGTTGGTTCAAATCCAACTCGGCCCAATTTTGAAAACTATTACTTTGTCGTTTCATAGTCCCTGGTTTTGAAGGATATTCAAATAGCATGATATGTTATATACTTACTGTAGCGGGTATAGTTTAGTGGTAGAACCTTAGCCTTCCAAGCTAATGATGAGAGTTCGATTCTCTCTACCCGCTTAATTGGTTTATATCATAATTAACCTTCTGTTATTACCGCTACAAATAACTGTACCACACAGATGTCTTTGAAATGTCCGATTTTGAGTTTAAAAGGTAATTTGTTTCAATATACTGTAATTTGTCCTTCTACTCCCTCTGAATTAGGAGACATGCTGCCTGAAATCAGTACCAACCAAAATGTAGCTTAACTAGCACTTTTGGCAAATACGTTTTGGTCGATAGGGAAACGGTATCCAAACTACGACACCAGCTATAATTTCCAAACATCCAATTACTATATAAAACTCAATACATAAAGTGAGGCGCTTAATCCTTATTAAATTGAGGCACCTATTCGAGGTTGGTGTATATCTGTCAAGGTATATAAAGGGGTTGTAAATATAGGCGGCTATAGGACTACCATACTTTGTTAGACCAGAAAAATAAACATTTAAAAGTTTACTCTTGTCAGAATAAGTTAAATATTTGTTTGACACGCTAAGAATTCCGGTACTATAATCTATTTTAACAGGTTTCACCTGGGAGGTTTTCAAGATCACAAATTAATTAAAAAAAAATCATGACTACAACTTTACAAAGACGCGAGAGCGCAAGCTTCTGGGAGCAATTCTGTGCATGGATCACTTCAACTGAGAACAGACTATACATTGGTTGGTTCGGTTGTCTAATGTTTCCTACATTATTAACTGCTATTTCAGTTTACGTTATTGCATTCATCGCTGCTCCTCCAGTAGATATCGATGGTATCCGTGAGCCAGTTGCTGGTTCTTTATTATACGGAAACAACATCATTTCTGGTGCTGTAGTACCAAGTTCAAACGCTATTGGTGTTCACTTCTACCCAATCTGGGAAGCTGCTTCAGTTGATGAGTGGTTATACAACGGTGGTCCTTACCAAATGGTTGTATTCCATTTCTTCATTGGTGTATGTTCATACATTGGTCGTGAGTGGGAACTTTCTTACCGTCTAGGTATGCGTCCATGGATCTGTGTTGCTTTCTCAGCTCCAGTAGCTGCAGCAGCTGCAGTATTCGTAATCTACCCAATCGGTCAAGGTTCTTTTTCTGATGGTATGCCTCTAGGTATCTCTGGTACTTTCAACTTCATGCTTGTATTCCAAGCTGAGCACAACATCCTAATGCACCCATTCCACATGCTTGGTGTTGCTGGTGTA
>Ga0209194_1001008_pt1 | contig 19134 bp, 10 predicted proteins | sample COGITO_mtgs_1004_FD_184787 | JGI IMG/M metagenome (GOLD analysis project Ga0209194, IMG submission 184787) | Pelagic marine microbial communities from North Sea - COGITO_mtgs_100413 (SPAdes) (version 2) | ecosystem: Environmental > Aquatic > Marine > Epipelagic ...
GCTCTGACAGATGAATCGTGATTGAGCCGGGCAATCTCTGCGCCGCTCTGGCTATCCCACACTCTGGCCGTATCGTCGTCACTGGCGGTAGCGATAGTGCGACCATCGGGGCTAAAGCTCACCGCGTTGACAGATGAATCGTGATTGAGCCGGGCAATCTCTGCGCCGCTCTGGCTATCCCACACTCTGGCCGTATCGTCGTCACTGGCGGTAGCCACAGTGCGACCATCGGGGCTAAAGCTCACCGCGTAGACAAATGAATCGTGATTGAGCCGGGCAATCTCTGCGCCGCTCTGGCTATCCCACACTCTGGCCGTATCGTCCCAACTGGCGGTAGCCACAGTGCGACCATCGGGGCTAAAGCTCACCGCTCTGACATCTGAATCGTGATTGAAACGATGTTTTTCTGGAGCCATCAAGGTATAGTTTCGCAGCGCTCCATCAGCCTCGCCCCGATCACTCAGTTCTAGAGTGTCTACCTGCATCAGTCGCTGGCTGGATTCAGCCGCTAGCAAAATGCTGGTCGGGAGCAAACTTCCCCGAAAGCGTCGGGTAGAGTCTGCCTGGGCTGCAAGCTGCCGTGCTAAAGAAATTTGCTGTTGTTGTTTTGCGGTTTGTGTGGCGGCTTCAGCATTTTGCCTGGCTTCACGTTCTGCCGCCGTCGCCACCCTCTCTGCTGCCTGAGCTTGCTCGGCTTCTCGCTGCCGTTGCTCAGCAAGCTGTCGCTGCTGCGCTTCTGTCAGCTTTGCCGTCTCAGCCTGTTGTCTGGCTGCTTCCGCCTGGTTGCGCTGCTCTTCGGCGGTTTTCCCAGCAGCTTCTGCTTCTTTGCGCCGTTCCTCCGCTTTCTTTTCTGAGGCTTCTGCTTCTTTTCTTCGCGCTTCCGCTATCTTTTCTTGCTCTGTTGCTTTTGCTAAAGCCTCTCTAGCATTTTGCGCCTCACCTTGCGCAATGTTCTTTTGCTCTTCTACCTGTGTCAACAGCCCCTCAGCCCGATCTCGCTCCGCCGCCGCCTGCGCCCGTTCTTTCAGCGCCCAAGCCGTAAACCCCGACATCACCCCCAACAACAACAAACTCGCCGCAATTCCCCCCTGTAACCGCTGAATCCGCTTGCGCCAGTTCACCGGCAAATTCTCTTTTACCCACGCCCCATCAAATACCGTCTCATAAATCCGGTTCCGCACCCGCAGCGTCTTATTCTCTTCTCTTCTCACCACCCCCGACAGCTTTAAATGAGACTTTACCAGCGACTGCTCCTCATCTCGTACTGGCTGTCGCCCTTGCCATATTTGCTGATACGTCCTCAGCACCTCATAAGTGTCCTGCCTCGGGTCTATCAACATCCCCTGCACAAACTGCAAGTTGTTATCCCGCTCCCGCATCTCCCCAAAAAACGTATCCGCAACAACAGCCGTCACTCCCACCTGCGTCCAGTTCGCCCCCTGCATCCGCTCATCTTCCGCCGATCTTTCCGCCAGCGCCCGACACAGCTGCTGCGTCAAATACGGGTGCCCGCCCGTCCAGCCCATCACCCACTCCATCACCTGATCCGCTTCTAGCGCCGCCAACCCCAACCCCGCCGCCAACGGCTCCGCCTCCACCCGCGTAAAGTCCGTCACCTCCACCCGCCGCCCCACATTAAACGGCGTCCGCTGTTTGTCTTGAATCAAATCCCCCGGCGTCGCCACGCCAATCAGCACAAAAGACAGTCGCTCAAATACCGGCTTCGTCGCCCGCGACACAGAAAAGTAGCGAATCGCCACAAAAAAATCGTCCGTAAACTCAAGCCCCAGCGTCGTATCAATCTCATCGACAAAAATGACAATCCGCTCACTCACCTCCGCCAGCAGCACCTTCTCTATAAATAGCGAAAACCGCTTCGACGGCCCCAAATCGCTATTCTGCTGCCACCACCTGCGCACGTTGGTTTCTAGCTCCACATCCTGCTCTTCTAGCGCCTCCTCCAAAGAGGCCAAAAAGTTCAGATACCACTGCTCCACAGACACCAGCTTCCCCGACGCCTGAAGATCGACAATCGCCGTCACCATGCCGTCTGCCATCAGTTGCTGCGCCGTTCGCACCATCAGGCTGCTTTTGCCCATCTGCCGGGCCGTCAGCACATAGGCAAAGGTGCCTTCGCGGCAGAGCGCTAGCAGTTCGCCGTCTGCCTTGCGCGGTACGTATACGCCGCTGCCCGCCTGCACCGGGCCACCAACGGTATAAAAGCTAGGATTTGGCGTATTCATAAGATGGCGGGGTGATGAAAATATTGATAGCGGTGGAAGCTTGCCGGGGTTCGACTACGCTCACCCCTCGGTGACTGGTGGGGTGCCCTGGGTGTAGAAGGCTGTGCCCTGAACGTGGAAGGCCATGACCTGAGCATAAAGGCTGTGCTCTGAACGTGGAAGGCCATGACCTGAGCATAAAGGCCGTGCCCTGGGTGTAGAAGGCCGTGCCCTGAGCGTAGAATAAGGCCGTGCCCTGAGCGTAGAATAAGGCCGTGCCCTGAGCGTAGTCGAAGGGCTCACGATAAATGCTGGCGAAAGTACTTGGTATATAGCTCGCAGCGGGGCAGTACCCTGGTTCCGTCTCGCTTTACTAAGCCCGCACCCTCTAGCCGCCACACTAGCTGCTCATCGGCGCAGGCATTATTGCGCAAAATCTCCTTTAGCCCTGTGGTCAAAATCTCCTTTCCCTGTAGTCGAAACAAGTGCCGTCGCAAATGCCCGCCAAACGGCCCCTGATCGGCTCCGGCTGCTTCAAAAAAGCTCGCGGGCGTATATTCTCCCGTCGCCAGTAGGTACAGAGAGAGCCTCACCAAATACGGATGCCCCGCCAATAGCCGCATCAGCTCGTCTAGCTCGCCCGCCCCTAGCGGACTGCCATGTCGCCCGTTTAGCTCTGTTACCTGCGCCGCCGAAAAATCTTGCAGCCGCAGCGTTTGCCCCACATTAAACGGACTCTGATTGAGATCTTCAATCAGCTGATACGGCTCGGTAGAAATCACCAGCACCTGGCTAAACCTGCGCCACAGCTTGCTCATTGCCCGCTTATTGTGCCAGCTTCGCAACATGCCAAAAAAGTCCGAGCGAAAGCTCGTATTCAGCACCCGATCTACCTCATCCATCGCCAGCGTCACCGGCTCCTCAATCCCTTTGAGCAAATAGCGCCCCATATAGCTGGTGCAAATCTTCGGCAGCGGCAAGTCCGCGTCCCAATAGTCGTCCAGTCGGTTCGGCAGCTCTAGCTCATCTGCCAAAAACGTACAAAACTGCCGGAAAAAGCGCTCCCGGTTCTCTAGTGCAGGCTGATCAAATAGCTGAAAGTCTAAAAAGATCACCCGCTGGTCGCGATCTACCGCCCCCGAAATCATCCGATTGAGCAGCGAGCTTTTGCCCATTTGCCGCGCCCCTTTAATAATCACCGTGCCTTCCTGCGCGTCTACCGCCCGCAACGCCCGGTCATCCTCCACCCGCCGAATATATAGCCGCGACTCTAGCGCCATCGTCCCCTGGTCTGGCGACTCTAGTGGCACGGGCTGCGCCGAAGAGGCCGGATTTGGAATCTCTGTCGATGTGTTTGCCTCCAACAGGTCTGGCTTATCGGCTTCGGTAATGGGCAGGGGCGTGCCTGCGATCGCCCTCAACAATTCCGCAATCAGCCCAGCCGTATCTCCCGCATCTGTCCACATCGCCCAGTTCAGCGGGTTCAAATACTCACTCAGCGGATACTGAAACGGCTGACGATAGGCCAACCGCACCGGCAAAATGCGCGGCACTCCTTCTGCCCCGTCCTCTGCGCCGTCTACGCTTTTCGCCTTTGCAAACCGATGGGCCAGCTCCACCTCATGCTCCACCATCTCGCTATGCACCGAATGCGCCGACAGCAGCACAATCAGCACATCCGACGCCTTTAGTTCCGCCTCAATCCGCTCCGCCCAGGGCGTCCCCACCAGCATTTTGCGATCAATAAATACGTCGTGATGCACCTGCAACGCCGCGCAGATCTCTCTGGCCACCGGCTCATCTGGTTCTACGTCGCGCTTATAGCTGATGAAAATGCGCGATCGCCTCGACGGTTCAACCGGCTCAGATACAGATGGCTCAGGCACAGATGATTGAGATATAGATGATTGAGATATAGATGGATCAGGCACAACCGTTGCCTTTCGAGACAGCCCTTGTTGTAGCGGTTGGTCGCCTTTTGGCTGCTCGGGCTGTACCGTCCCTAGCACCTCAGCCGCCTTCCGCTTTAGCACCGGAATATGTTCCTGCGCAATGCCTTGCAGCTCCAGCGCATTGCGCCCCAGCCTATAGGCAAACTCTACATCCCTACCCGCGCCCAACCCCCGATAAAACCCTTCCGCAAACCGAATCGCCGCCGTATCCCCAATCGGCTGATTCATCCCAATCACCGCATCCACATGCGCCACAATCGCCGCCGCCTGCACGTCCGAATAGCAGGCATTCAGCACCACGCACTTCACCTGGTCGGCAAACAGCTCAAACAAATTCGCCAGCGCCCGTGCGCTTACAAACTGACTCCTGCCACTGTCATCTTCAAAAATCAGCCCCTTCGCGCCATCCCCATGCCCGCAAAAGTGCACAATCTGCGGATTGTAGTCGAGTAGCGCCTGCTGAATATCGCTAGGGCGCGTGGCATATTGCAAACGGATATCGAAGCGATCGCGCTGCTTGGCCCGGCTCAGCACCGCCTCAATCTCACGCAGCTCCTCATCCAGACGCAGCCTGGACGAATCTAGAGGATTTGCAGCGAGGATCAGGATTCTTTGCACTGAACGTATAGATTGTCGTAAATAAGAGGCAGTTCACTGAATTTACCACCGAAAAGGCAATTCTTTAGTCCAAAACCAATCAAAATCCAATCAAAAGATACGGTTGAAGGGCCAATTAAAAGAGACTGCCAAAGCGTTACGGCTAAAGAGATAGTGCTAAGTCTTCTCTCAAAAGAATTCTTGCCAGGGTGCAATTTTCCATTTCAATGTCACAATAGAACGTCTAGAACTTGCCTAACCCCTTTGCTATGACCGAATCGCGCCGCTACCACATCACCACCTTCGGCTGCCAGATGAACAAAGCCGACTCCGAGCGGATGGCAGGCATTTTAGACAACATGGGCCTCGACTGGGAAGAAGACCCCTTGCAAGCAGACCTGGTGCTATACAACACCTGCACCATTCGCGACAGCGCCGAGCAAAAGGTGTACTCTTACCTGGGCAAGCAGGCCAAGCGTAAGCGCAAAAATCCAAACCTAACCCTCGTCGTCGCGGGATGCGTCGCTCAGCAAGAAGGCGAAAACCTGCTGCGCCGCGTCCCCGAGCTAGATCTGGTGATGGGGCCGCAGCACGCTAACCAGCTAGAAAGCCTGCTGGCACAGGTGGCACAGGGCAACCAAATTGTGGCCACCGAACCTGTGCACATTATGGAAGACATCACCAAGCCGCGCCGCGATAGCGAAGTCACCGCTTGGGTAAACGTCATCTACGGCTGCAACGAGCGCTGCACCTACTGCGTGGTTCCGGGCGTGCGAGGGCTAGAACAATCGCGCACCCAAGCCGCCATCCGCGATGAAATGGTCGAGATAGGCCAGCAAGGCTATAAAGAAGTGACGCTGCTGGGCCAAAACATTGACGCCTATGGCCGCGATTTACCCGGCATTACCCCAGAAGGCCGCCGAGAAAATACGCTGACCGATCTGCTCTATTTTGTTCACGACGTGCCGGGCATCGAGCGCATTCGCTTTGCCACTAGTCACCCGCGCTATTTCACCGAGCGCCTGGTCAAGGCCTGCGCCGAGCTGCCAAAGGTGTGCGAGCACTTCCACATTCCGTTTCAGTCTGGCAATAACGACATTCTCAAAGCAATGGGCCGAGGCTACACCCATGAAAAGTACCGGCGGATTATTGACACCGTGCGCCGCTATGTTCCCGATGCTTCGCTAAGCGCAGACGTGATTGTGGCCTTTCCGGGCGAAACCGAAGCACAGTTTCAAGACACGCTAAACCTGATGGAAGATATCGTGTTCGATATGGTTAACACCGCCGCCTATTCGCCGCGCCCCGGTACGCCCGCCGCCGAATGGGCCAATCAGCTAGCAGAAGACGTCAAGCAAGACAGATTGCAGCGGATCAATCATTTGGTATCGCAGCAGGCAGAGGTCAGATCTGCCCGATACCAGGGCCGCACCGAAACCGTCCTAGTCGAAGCCGCTAACCCCAAAGACCCAACGCAGGTCATGGGCCGCACGCGCGGTAACCGGCTCACCTTTTTCCCAGGCGATATTAACCAGCTAAAGGGAAAAATCGTACCCGTGACGATCACTGAGATTCGGGCCTTTAGCCTAACCGGTGAACCCGCCCCGGTAGCTGCCAGTGTGTCTGCCGGTGTAGCTGCCGGTGTGTCTGCCAATGTGTCTGCCAGTGTGTCTGCCAGATAAGTAAGGAAAAAGCAGACGACTCCATACATTAAAAATAGTTCCCTAGCTATAAATTATGTAATATTTCTAGACAAATTTGGCCAAAACTACCCATGCTATTGCCGAGCACTTGAGGAATACTGCTGGATAGGCCCTGCCTTTTTTAGGTCGAGTCTCTTTACGTCCTTATGCAACGAAAGCTCTGCAATGAAAGATTGTCTTCCCCTGTTGGCGCAAGGCATAGAGCATTGGAATCAATGGCGACACAAATATCCGCTGAGACCCTGTAGCCTGGCGGGCCACGACTTGAGTCAGGGCTATTTTTTTGAGGGCAATTTTAGAAAAGTCAGCCTAAAGGGGGCCAAGCTACGAAGGGCCTGCCTGGTGGGTGCAGACTTCAGCGAGGCAGATCTTAGCGGCGCGGATCTGCGCGGGGCGTATCTGAGCGATGCCGACCTGACGGGGGCCAATTTAAGCGACGCCGATTTGACCGGCGCTATTTTAGATAGAGCCGATCTGCGCGGAGCCAATCTGCTGGGTGCCCAGATGGCCGAAGTCGATTTGCAAACGGCGAAGCTGGCTGCTCTGGCCGAAGAGGCTGTCAAAGACGCTGTCGAAGCCGCCAAAGAGGCTGCCGGAGGTGCTGTCAAAGACGATAAAAAGGACGCGGCTAGCCCGGTGGACGGCTCGGCGGTCAATTCACCCGCGCTACCCCCATCAATGGCAGTGCCATCAGCGCCAACGCTATCAGCGCCTGTGCTTTCAGCGCTTATGCTGTCGGTGCCCGCGCCATCAGTGCCCGCGCCATCAGTGCCCGTGCCATCAGTGCCCGCGCCATCAGTATCTGCAACGTTACTACCCCTGGCGCAGGCAGACAGCACGGCTACATTACCAGTGGTTTCGCACTCGGTGGTCAAGCCACGACGGTTGAGACAGCAGGTGGCTTTGAATTTGCGATCGCTCGTTCAAGATAGCCCGGAGGCGGCTGCTTTTCGTCAAGAGAGTATTCGGCGATCGCCCATGCCTGGGCAGGCGGGCAAGGGCGTAGGCGGAGATGATAGCAAAAGGCAATGGGGGCGGCGGAAAACCGATAGTCGGTTTAGTGACAAAAGGCGATGGATGCCTGCGATCGCAGCGGCTGGGCTAGCGCTGACAATAGGGTTGCCGCTAGCCGCGAACAGTATTGGTGGTGATGATCAGCTACCTGCTCTGGCTGATCAGTCCGCAGATTCATCCGCAGATTCATCCGCAGATTCATCCGCAGATTCAGTGGTGTTGGCCAAGTCGCTCACTAGCACGAGTCGAATTTTGTCGATTGCGACCCGCACGCTGCCCACCGGGTTAACGCAGGTATTTGGCGGAACTGCCGACGGCAATATTCAGATTTGGGACGGGCAAACCGGCAAAACGATACTGACGCTGATGGGTCACACGGGCGGGGTCAAAGCGCTGGCACTGTCTCCTTCGGGTAGCTGGCTAGTGAGCAGCAGCGACGATGGGCTTAAGGTTTGGAACCCTAGCCTGGGCCAGCTAATTCATACGATTCCAACGGCACAGGGCGCGATTAGCTCAGACGCGATTAGCTCAGGTGCAATTAGTTCAGTGGCGATCGCACCTGATGAAAGCACCTTTATCGTCAGCGATCAGTCTGGCACCATCACCGCCTGGGACATGCGCAGTGGCCAAGAACGCTATCAGATTAAAGGCGATCGTCCGGTGTGGTCAGTGGCGATCGCGCCCGACAGCGCCACCTTTGTCAGCAGCGGCCAAGACAAAGCCATTCGCCAGTGGGATCTGGCCACCGGCACCCCCCTCAAAACATTCACTGGCCATGACGACGCCGTGCGCACCGTCACCATCAGCCCCGACGGTCAGACCCTCGCTAGCGGCAGCCGAGATCAAACCATTAAGCTTTGGAGCCTGACCACTGGCGAGCTAAAAGCTACCCTCAAAGGCCACCGAGACCAGGTCTTCAGCCTCGCTATTAGCTCCGATAGCCAAACCCTAGCCAGCAGCAGCAGCGACGGCACGCTAAAACTTTGGGATCTCGCCAGCTCGCAGCTAACCAAAACGCTAGATGAAGAAACCCATTCCCTGATCACCGTTGCCTTTGCTGCAAACAATGGCCCCTTAGTGAGCGGCGGCAGCTCGCAGCACGTCAATATCTGGCAGTGACGCCCGATCTATAGCTTCGGCCACATAGCTCTACACATTTTCAACCCGTGAAATCGTTGATACCTATAGAGCTATGTGGCTAGCTAGCGTACGAATGCATCCGACGCTAGCTATAACAGCCAGCGTCAATAACGAAATCTATACTTTCCTCGGCAATCTCTCATCGAAGATTCAGCTAGGCGGCATACTCTTGAGCAAGACTGAACGAATCGGGTAGCCAGAGGAAAACGCCATGTCAGTAGAATACGATTTAGTGATTATCGGAGGCGGCTCCGCAGGATTGGTGGCTGCGAGCGCCGGGGCCCAAATTAATGCCAAAGTTGCCCTTGTCGAAAAAGGCAAGCTGGGCGGCGACTGTTTGCACTATGGCTGCGTGCCAAGCAAGTCGCTGATTCACGCGGCTCAAATTGCCTACAACGTCAAAACGGCCTCTCGCTTTGGCATTTACACCAATGCGCCCACCATCAAGCTAGACGAAGCGCTGGGCCATGTGCACGAAGTGATTGACACCATTCAAGAACACGATTCGACCGAAAGATTTGAAAAACTAGGCGTCGATGTCATTTACGGCGCGGGTCAGTTTGTTGATGAAAAAACGTTTGAGGTAAACGGGCGGCGATTGCAGGCTCGCGCTTTTTTGATTGCGACTGGCTCTAGCCCGGCGGTGCCACCCGTTGAGGGGCTAAAAGAAGCAGGCTTTTTGACGAATGAGGCGGTTTTTAGTATTAAAGATCGTCCTGATGCGATCGCTGTGATTGGCGCTGGCCCAATCGGCTGCGAGCTGGGGCAGTCTTTTTCTCGCTTGGGTTCGCAGGTGACCCTAATCTCTAGCCGAGAAGTGATTATGCCAAAAGAAGACCCCGAGGCGGCGATGGTGGTGCAAAAGCAGCTAGCGCAAGAAGGCATCCGAATTTTGATCAACAGCCGCGCTGAGAAAGTTGAGATGGTCGATGGCCGCAAGCGAATTACCGCAGGCGATGAAATAATTACAGTCGATGAGATTTTGATTGCCACGGGGCGATCGCCAAACGTAAAATCGCTGAATTTAGAAGCGGCGGGTGTGAATTTTGATAAAAAAGGAATCCAAGTAGACGCAAAATTACGTACTAGCAATAAGCGAATCTACGCAGCAGGCGACGTGATTGGAGGCTATCAGTTTACGCATGTAGCGGGCTATGAGGCCGGGGTGGCCATGCAAAACGCGCTGGTTTTTCCGACCAAAAAGGTAGACTACCGGGTAATTCCGTGGGCGACCTTTACCGATCCGGAGCTAGCACGGGTGGGCCTCAGCGAAAATCAGGCGCGCGATCGCTATGGTGATGATATCTTTGTGCTCAAGCAGGAATTCGACGGTGTAGACCGCGCCCTAGCTGAAGCCGCAGGCTACGGCTTTGCCAAATTTATCACCAAAAAAGACGGCGAAATATTGGGTGCTCATATCGTCGGCCCGCACGCGGGCGAGCTGATTCATGAGGCTGTGTTGGCCATGAGCCAAAACCTAAAGGTGAGTGCGCTGCAATGCATTCACATCTACCCCACGCTCAGCGAAATCAGCTCAAAGACCGCGCTTCAGCTCACCAAGCAAAAGTACGCAAAGAACACCTTGTTGCAAAACGCCTTGAAAAAGTTCTTTGACTGGCGGCGATCTATCGCTGGATAGCTTTTTTGGCCAGATAGTTCTATCGATAGAGCGTTGTCAAAGTGAACTTATTAGCGATCGCTACCTTTCACAAGATAGATGTAACGCCTACGCCCAAGATCTAAAGTAGTAAAGTACTGAACCTGAAGTTTTTACTAAGCTGCTTGTACCTGAGCTTTGTTCCTATAGTTAGGGGCCAGGTTAAAAGGGCCAGTACTCAACTGCTTATGTATCGGTGTTGATGTGTCGCTTTTGACTGCTTCAGGGTTTAACCTTTACTCGCTTTTGACGGGTCTCTACCTTCAGAACAACTTCTACACAGCTCTATGAATGCGGCTCCACGACTATGGCCCACGCCTACACGTTCAGTCCTTGTTGATAGCGATGCTGGTAGCGATCTAGTCGCAAGCCCTCTATGACAGACCATGGCAGATTCTCTCCTTACTCTTTTAAAAAGCAGCGTCAACAGATGGAACCGATGGCGGCTCCATCACCCTGATGAATCTTGCTGCTTAGCGGGCGTAGACCTTAGCAGAGGCTACTTTTACGAAGCCGACTTTAGCAACGTGGACCTGAGCGGGGCCAACCTTTCAAGGGCCTGTCTGATTGGCGCAAACTTTCAGAATGCCAATCTTACAGGGGCCAACTTATCTAACGCCTATGTAAATAGCGCAGACTTTCGCGGTGCTGTTTTAGAAGGCGCGCAGCTTGCGGGTGCGAACGTAGGAGAGTCGAACATGGCACAGGCTGCGATCGCTAGCGCTAGCTTAGACTCCTCAAGTCAGGCCGTCAGCAGTCAGGCCGCAAGTCAGGCCGCAAGTCAGTCGGCTAGCCAGTCAGCCAGCCAATTAGCCAGTCAGTCCGTATCAAACGGGACTGTATTACTTGAAACTGCGCCGAGTAAGTCTGCGCCTGATCAGACTGCGCCGAACCAAACTGCGCCGAATCAAACTGAGCTGAATCAAACTGCGCCGGATCAGGCCGCGTCAAGTAAGCCCGTGCCGGATATTGCTCAAACTAAAGCAGCCAAGCCGAAGCGGCGTCTAAAGCCGCCTGCGGTTTGGCTACCGGCTTTGGCAACAGTTGGGTTTGTGACGGTGGTGGCAATGTCGGGGATTGCTTTTGCTGACAGGTCGCGCCAATCGCTTCAGTCGGATGTCGCTTCAGTTGGCATAGAACCCAGTGCAGAATTAGAGGCAGAACAATCGCCAGCCGCCGCTGAGCTAGCAAGTAACCGCTCGACTCAGCCAGTGGGCAATCTTTCTTTGGTCAAGTCTTTAGAAGGATCTAGCCAGGTTTGGGCGGTGGATACCTACATGCGCTCAGACGGGCATGTCTTGGTCGTTGGGGGTAATTCTGCGGGTCAAATCAAAATTTGGGATGCGCCAACGGGCGAAACTCTACACACGCTCTCTGACCACGACGATACGATTAGGGCTTTGGCACTCTCTTCTGAGGGCGACTGGCTAGCGAGCGGCAGCGGCGATGGCATTAAGGTTTGGCAGCCACAGACGGGTGATCTGCTCTACAGCCTTCCTGCTATCAATCAGTCTCCGGTCTGGTCTTTGGCCATCAGCCCTAACGATCGCACGCTGATTAGTGGCGATTACGACGGCAATATTACCGCTTGGGATTTATCGAGTGGTGAGCAGCTATATCGTATCAATGTTGGTGTGTCTGTGTGGTCGGTGGCGATCGCACCAGATGGCAATTCGTTTGTGACGGGCAGCAGCGATCGCACCATCCGCCAGTGGGATCTGGCCAGCGGTCAGCTCATTCAAGAATTCGTTGGCCACAAAGACGCCGTTCGCGCCGTGGCGATTAGCCCCGATGGCAGCACGCTCGCAAGCGGCAGCTGGGATAACACCATCAAGCTATGGGATTTGGCCAGTGGCGAGCTAACAGATACCTTGACAGGGCATCGCGATCGCGTCGTTAGCCTTGCAATCAGTCCCGACGGCAGCACGCTGGCCAGCAGCAGTGTCGATAAAACCCTCAAAATGTGGGACATTCCTAGCAGCCAGCTGATCAAAACGCTCGATAGCAGCTCTAACTGGGTGCTCACAGTCGCCTTCGATCCAACAGAGACTACGCTGGTGAGCGGCGGCAAAGATCAGACCATCAAGCTGTGGCAATAGGCCCTAGCTCGCTCTTTCGATAGACAGCACTCAGACTTGCCGACGCCTAAGATCAACACTTACTCTCGTAATCGTTTCAGCGAAAAGTCAGAGAAAGTCTATGAGTGCAGTGGATACAAATATTGGCGAGCAGGCGATCAGTAAGCTCGTTGAAGAAGGCATCAAAGCCCAGCTAGACCAAGTTGAATCGCTCAGCGTCGATATTAAAACCGATCCGATGAAGCTCACGCAGGGGCAGGTTGATCGGGTGCTAATTAAAGGGCGCGGTTGGGTAGTCCGAGACGACTTGCGCACAGAAGAGCTAGTGCTAGAAACCGGCTCGGTCGATATTGCCATGCTAAAAGTTCCGCTAGGCGAAATTGAGCTAGAGCATCCCACAGACGCAACGGCTCGGGTAATTTTGATACCTGCTGATGTGCAAACGGCGTTTAACGCAGGCTATGTCAGAAAAAAACTGCGCGGCCAGAAGATCGAGATCGATGGTGAGACGGTGACCACCGACGCAAGCAATGTCGAGTTTACAGTGCCAGAAGCCGGGCGTGTTGCGCTCGCTGCTGACGTCATGCTCATAGAGAAAGTAGAAACGCACCACATTGCTTTCTCAGCCAAGCCGAAGCTGGTTGACGGTGGCTTTGGGGTCGCGCTCGAAGACGTGGAATACGACGAAGCCGAAAACGACTTGCCTGAGCTGACCCAAGCGCTGATTGACAACACGCAGTCTTTGCTAGACTTGCGTTTCTTTGAGCTAGAAGGCATGTCGCTACAGTTTGAGCAAATGACGGTAGAGCCGGAGAAAATTACAATCCAGGCGACTGCTAAAATCACTTCCTTTAACTAGCACTGACTAGTCGCGTCGAACAGCGTCGATTGGACCCGCTGTCGATTTAGATCCCCTAAAGGCTGTTGATTCTAGCCCTGTCAGCAGCCCTAAAACATAACCTTCCTAAAACACAGCCCTCCCAAAGAGCAGCCCTTCTAAAGAGCAGCCCTCCTAAAGAGTAGCCCCAACCAGCGATCAGCCGTTAGACGCTTACCAGCGACTGAGCCGCAGATCGCTTGGCCACTGCTTTTACCCGTACCGGTGCCGCTTGGCCCAGGGTCACACCGCGACGTCCTGCTTGAACGGGGCGATCGCTCTCTAGCGTCAGCGCCATCTCTCGCAAAATCGTCCCCAATACAATCTTTAATTCGTACTGCGCCAGGGCCGACCCCACACAGCGCCGTACCCCACCGCCAAACGGCATGAACTCGTAGGGCGAAAACTGGCGTTCGAGGAACCTTTCTGGGCGAAATTCTTGCGGCTGCGGATAGATCTCTTCTCGGTGGTGGAGCAGATAGATGCAGCCCATCAGCAGTGTCCCCGGCGCGAGTGAGTAGCCGCAAAGTTCTAAGGGCGTCTCGACTCGGCGCGGAAAGGTTAGCATTGCCACCGGATGAATGCGCAGGGTTTCGTTGCACACTGCCGTGAGATAGGGCAGTCGTAATAGCTGACTGGCGTCGCTAGGATCGGTTACGGCATCGAGTTCTGCCAGCAGCGTTTGCTTGACCTGGGGTAAAAAATGCGTCCAGTACATTGCCCAGGTTAAGGCCGTGGCTGTGGTCTCATGCCCGGCCACCAGCAGTGTCATTAGCTCGTCGCGCAAATCTTGGTTCGAGAGCTGATTGCCGTCTTCGTCTGTGGCCGCTAGCAGCAAAGATAAAATATCAACTCGGCTGGGGTCGGGCTGGGCGCGTCGCTCTTCAATCTCTGCAAATAGCAGCGCGTCTGTTTCCTCGCCTAGCTGCTTTAGCCGATAGCCGGGGCTCCAAGCGCCCATATCCTTTTGCAGCCAAGGAAAAAACAAAATCATTGAGGCCAGCGGGGTTGCCGTCATGTTGAGACGCTTGCTCAATAGCCGCTCTAGCTTTTCGTAGCGATCGCCTTTATCCAACCCAAAAACAACATGCAAAATGATGCGCATCGTGATTTTTTGCATGGCGCTGCGCACATCTAGACTGCTGCCAACAGACCATTGAGAAATCACGTCTTGGGTAATTTGCTTAATTATCTGGCCATAGGTGCTCAGATGCTCGCCATGAAACGGCGGCATGACCAGCTGCCGACGATTTCGATGCTGCTGACCGCTGAGCAAAATGACGTTTTGTCGGCCCAATAGCGGCACCAGCAGCTCGTTGAGTTCTCCGGGTGATGACAGCTCTTTGCCCGTGTCGTGGGTGAGCATGTACTGAATGGCTTTGGGCGAATTGACAAAAAGATAGGGACTAGAGCCGTTGGAGGCGATTGGCGACTGAAATAGGTCACCATAACGGTTAAAGTTTGTCTGCATGTAGTCCAGCGGATTTAGCACCCACTGGATTGTTTGTATCGCTTCGGGGGTTCGAGGGCGAGGAATAGTGTTCATAGATGCTATTTCTTTCACTGATTATTTCATTGAGGTCTGCGATTGCCGGTCTATTGCTTTAGCTTAGCGCTCAAGTTTTGAGAGCGTCCAAATTTTGAGAGTCTTGTAGAGTCTTGAGCTGCTGCCTCAGCATTTTGTGCTTGGCATCCTGTTAAAAGCGGGACGGTTAGAAACGGCATGACTAGAAACGGCATGACTAGAAACGGGTACGACTAGAACAAGGAGCGGGACAGCAAAACTGAGTTAAAGGCGGTATCGGCAGCGGCCTTAACAGCTGTCGATGTCGTGAGCGTTTAAACTAGCTAAATTAGGAAATTTTTCATGCTTGATATGGCTTTTGGTGAATGGGGTGAGGCAGAGTTACAGCTAGGACTGGTGATTACGCTCACCACTGCGGCTTGTGCGATCGCATTCAAAGTCATCCCAACCCTATCGCGCGCCCTCTTCGACCGGCTGCAGTTTTCAACCGCAATCTACAGAGACGTCATTGAGCCTAATCAAACCCTGCTGGCGGCGGCTGGGGCCCTGAGCGTGGTAGACGTACTGATTGATTACTTCTTTTCAAACGCCCGGTTCTATTCATTTATTGAAATTCCGCTGGGTCTGCTAGTTGGCGGCCTGGTTATCTTGCTGATCTTTCGTTTGTCCAAGTTCTTCTTTGACGTTTATCTACTTAACGCCGCTGCTCAAACTAGCCGCAAAATAAACAGCGAAGTTTTAATTTTAGGCAAGGTTGCGACCACGCTAGGCGGCATCGTTATCGTCGCGATTATCTTCGGTCAGACCCATCAAATTAACGTAGTGGGCCTAGTTGCTAGCCTGGGGGTTGGCGGGCTGGCCGTCGCCTTTGCCGCCCAAAAAACGCTAGAGCAGGTGATTAGTAGCCTAATCCTGTATATCGATCGGCCCTTTGTGATTGATGACTATATTGGCCTGTCTGACGGCACCTTTGGCCAGGTCGAATCGATTGGCCTACGCTCAACTAAAATTCGCACCTCTGGTAAGGGCACGCTGGTGGTCATTCCCAACAACATGCTGACGCAGGTGGCTATCGAGAACTTCACAGGTGCTAAGAAGGTGATGTCAATTGTGTATCTGAAGTTTTATCGGGCGATCGCTAGCGATGAAAGAGCCCTCATTCGACAGGTCATTTTAGAGAGCACCCAGGGCATTTTTGGTATTGACTATCGCAGCACGGACATTGCCTTTATGGAGCCAGACAGCGTCTCTGAAGTGGCTGAAACCAGAGCGCAGGTGACATTCTTTATCTTAGGCTCTGGCGAAGTCTCGATGGAGCTACGCGGCCAATTGCTAGATGCGGCCAGTCGCAACGTCGCCGAAAAGCTTAGAGAATTTGGTATCGCCTTCGATATTGAGGCGAAAAGGATCAACGTGGATTCTCCTATTACCATTTGACCTGCCGAATTTTAGCTCGTTTTTTTACTGTCACCATCTTCTTCAACCGCCTACATGGATACCTTTTTTTCAGCCTTACAAGAGATCTTTCGATTTGACCGTGACGCCCAGCTCTTTCTTATCCGACTAGGTCTTCAGCTAGGGCTGTTCTTCTTTTTCGTTGTTCTGTCAGCGATTGTGGGTCGCTTTACGCCTGCGGTTGTTCGCCTTATCATTCAGCAAATTGCACCCCACAAAATTTCTGACATTTACGATGCGCTGATTAAGCCAATTGAGCCGCTGCTGCGCACGGTGGGCACGTTCATTCTGATCTCGCTGAGTCTTAGCCTGCTTCAAGAGTACGCTGGGCTTTACGAGTTTCTCGGGTTTTTTGTCACGCTAGGAACTGTCATTAGCGTTGCCTGGTTAGCCTCGCGTTTATTTCGTCAGTTTATGCGCGTCTACGGGATTGATTTGGCCCGCCGCATGAACGTAGAAGTTGACGAAATGCTGCTGATTGTAGAAACCTTGATGAATGTCGCCATTGGCGTTGTGGCCGTGGTCGCCTTTGCGCAAAATCAGGGCGTCAGTCTAGTGGGTCTGATTGCGGGCTTTGGGATTGGGGGCGCTGCGATCGCATTTGCCGCCCAAAAAACGCTAGAGCAGCTGCTCGGCACCATTGTGCTCTATCTCGATCGGCCCTTTAGCCCCGGCGATCATATCCGTGTTAGCCTCAACCCTCATGCAGATGATGTCTATGGCCGTATCGAGTCGATTGGCCTGCGCTCTACCAAGCTACGAACGGCGGCTAAAAGCACGCTGGTGATTATTCCTAATTCAATCCTGGCAAATTTAGATATTGAGAACATCACGCGAGGTAAAAAAGTGATGGTGCTGCTTTATCTAGACTTTGTGCGCCTGCTACAAGAAAGAGAGCAGGCGCTTGTAAAGCAGGTAGTGAAAGAAAGTACCGATATGCTGTACGGAATTGATCCAGGCAGCACTAAAATTAGCCTGTTTAAGCTGAGCGATCGCCCCGGCTCGCGTGCTCGCGTTACCTTCTTCATCTTAGGCTCTAGCGAAAACTCCATTCAGCTTCGCAAGCGTCTGCTAGAGCTAGCCAATGACAAAATATCTGCCAAGCTGCTGGAATACGACATCCAGTTCAACGTAGAAGATCCGACTGTTTATGTTGAATCTCCTGTCACCATATAAGCCTTAAAAAATAAGCCATTGAAAATGGAATAAGCCTTAACGATAGATCTAAAAATACAGGCGTTAAAATACGGACATCAAAAAAACTCCCTGGCAATCACCAGGGAGTTTTTTTAGCAGAACTGAACTGACTGTCAGAACTCATTAGTGAGCTGCCCGAAAGCAGCCAAACTAATTAATCACTGATTAGTCAAGATCGTCTTAGTCAAGATTGTCTTAGTCAAGATCGTCCATAGCCAATACAAGGCTCAGCTTCGCGGTTTAGACCCTTCTCAAAGCCACCTTCAGCAGCGCGGGCGCGGCCTGCATGCCACAGGTGACCCACCAAGAAGAAGAAAGCCATGACAAAGTGGAAAGACGCCAACCACTGACGGGGGTTCACGAAGTTAACAGAGTTAACCTCAGTAATGATGCCGCCCACAGAGTTGATAGACGCGTTGGGTGCGTGAGTCATGTACTCAGCCGCACGGCGTACCTGCCAAGGCTGGATGTCGTTCTTGAGCTTGTCAAGATCAAGCCCGTTCGTGCCTCGCAAAGGTGCGAGCCAAGGACCGTCAAAGTCCCAGAAGCGCATGGTTTCACCACCAAAGATGATCTCTCCAGTAGGCGATCGCATGAGGTACTTACCTAGACCCGTTGGGCCTTGGGCCGAACCAATGTTGGCACCTAGTCGCTGGTCACGCACCAAGAAGGTCATGGCCTGCGCCTGAGACGCTTCAGCGTTAGTGGGTCCGTAGAACTCACTGGGGTAAGCCGTGTTGTTAAACCAAACGTAGCAAGAGCAGATGAACGCCATCAAAGAGACTGCGCCAATGGAGTAGGAGAGATAGGCCTCACCGTTCCAAATCAACGCCCGACGCGCCCAGCCAAACGGCTTGGTCAAAATATGGAATACGCCACCAGAGATACAAATTAGGCCAACCCAAATGTGACCGCCGATGATGTCTTCCATGTTATTAACGCCGCAAATCCAACCTTCGCCACCAAACGGAGACGTGGTGAGATAGCCGAAGATAATCGCGGGGTTAAGCGTGGGGTTTGTAATGACGCGAACATCACCACCGCCTGGAGCCCAAGTGTCGTATACGCCACCCAGGAAGCAGGCTTTGATTACGAGCAAGAACGCACCTAGACCCAACAGGATCAGGTGATAGCCGATGATGTTAGTCATCTGGTTCTTGTCTTTCCAGTCTTGGCTAAAGAAGCTGGAGTACTCTTCTAACGTTTCAGGGCCGCGAAGGGCGTGATATACGCCGCCAAGACCTAGAACCGCAGAAGAAATAAGGTGAAGCACACCGACTACAAAGTAGGGGAAGGTGCTGATGACTTCACCACCAGGGCCTACACCCCAGCCCAGAGTGGCTAGGTGAGGCAACAGAATTGCGCCCTGTTCGTACATGGGCTTTTCAGGAATGTAGTGAGAGACTTCAAACAAAGTCATCGCACCGGTCCACAATACGATTAGACCTGCGTGGGCGACATGAGCACCCAGCAGTTTACCGGACAGATCGATCAGGCGGGCGTTGCCAGACCACCAGGCATAGCCTGTGGAGGGCTGGTCGCGGCCACCGCCAACGAAGCTGTTATTAGAGAGCGTTACCACGGGGGAGTACCTCTTCAGGGAATACAAATTTCTCATGGGGCTGGTCCTGAGGACTGAGCCACGCACGAATACCTTCATTCAACAAAATGTTCTTCGTGTAGAAGGTCTCAAACTCAGGGTCTTCCGCCGCGCGGA
>Ga0209194_1001014_pt1 | contig 19081 bp, 7 predicted proteins | sample COGITO_mtgs_1004_FD_184787 | JGI IMG/M metagenome (GOLD analysis project Ga0209194, IMG submission 184787) | Pelagic marine microbial communities from North Sea - COGITO_mtgs_100413 (SPAdes) (version 2) | ecosystem: Environmental > Aquatic > Marine > Epipelagic ...
CCAAAGATTCTGTGAAGTTACGAAGCTATCACTCTATCCCAGCGGGAATCATGGTTTCACTGACTATCACTAATGCCAAAAGCATGACCTACGGTATCCCTTCTAAAACTCCTGTTTCTACACCCGACGACGATGCTGCTATGCAATCGCCGCTTGCTTGTCTTGTAGAAGGGCCTACCTCAGCAGAGCGCGATCAACAACGCAGTGAAGTTATTGCTACGCTCGACTTACTCAGCCTCGAAGCGATTCCGGTTTTTGATGAAGCTGCGCAAATGGCCGCCCGCCTGCTTGCTATGCCGCTCAGCATCCTCAGCGTTATGGAGTCCAAAACCCAGCGCTTCAAATCAGTTGTTGGCCTATCCAATTTAGGCTTGATGAACGAACTAGCCGCCGCTCGGTGTCTGTCGCGGGCAGAATCCTTTTGCACGCATGTTATTGACAGCGGCAAAACCTTTGCCCTAGAAGATGCAACGGCTCATCTTGCTTTTTCTAACAGCCTGCTAGTTCAGCAGTACGGCATTCAATCCTATTTAGGTGTTCCGCTCATTACTTCAGAAGGCTGCTGTATCGGGACGCTTGCCGTTATGGGTTTGCGCCCTCACAGGTTCACTCAGCAGGAAGTTGCCTTTTTAGAACTGACAACTCGATGGGCTATGAGTGAATTTGAAAGCCAGCGAGCACTCTTGGCCGTTTCATCAGGCCCGCCCGTCCATCAGCATTCTGTCGATAGCATTAGTTCTACTAGCCCAATTCTTTCAAAAATAAATCAGATTCGGTTCGATCTCATTATTCAGCTCACGCAAGACCTGCGTAATCCACTGACCTCTATTACCGGAATGGCTAGTATGCTCAGCCGCGAAATCTATGGTCCGCTGAGTGCAAAGCAGCAGGAATACGCCAACATTGTTCTGAGTAGTTCTCAACAGCTATTGAACATGGTTGATGAGATTGTTGAAGTGGGTGACCTTAAAGAAGGCAACTACAAGCTCGATTTAGCACAAGTCGATATTGAGATGGTTGGGCAGCAGGCACTCTCTGCGTTAGAAGGCATAACTAAACAGCAAGGGCTAGAGGTGAGACTTACTGTAGAACCCAGCTCTCATATATGGAATTTAGACAAAAGGGTGGTTAAGCAGATGATTTACCATCTCGTCTTTAGCATCATTAAAATGTCTACAGCAGGCAGCACAATCAGAATTCATGTTTCTCGTAAAGAAGACAATCTAAACCTCTCTCTGTGGGTTTCTAACCCCTGGTTAGGAGAAGATTTGCCTCAAGCAGTTATCAACTGGGACAAGAACAGCTTTTCTCCACCCGTATCTGCATCTGAAGAAAATGATTTGAGTGCTGTTTCCCCGCCAGCTTTCGAATCAACAGAATGCAAAGATGCATCATCTCAGCTAGCGTCGGGTGAAGCTTTTGCTGCACTCGCAACTGCGCAAAAGGTAGATGCTTCTCGTCAAGAACTAGGACTCTTGCTGAGTCGCCATCTGACGGAAATGCATGGTGGAGAATCTTCAGTTCAAGGCTCTGCCGCAAGTGGCTATCGCTACATTATTAATTTGCCTGCTTCGTAGCGGCTTGCAATAGAAAGTAAACCATACGTAATATCTATTGCGTTTGCCGCTGCTAGTTAGTATTCGATTTAAAGGCGACTTCAGTGAAACCCAGCTTCTGAAAGACCTAGCGACTGACCGAAAAAGCTAGGTCTTTTTGTTTTTCGCGGGTTGCCTTTGAGCTAAGTATCTTGTTGCTCGTTGGATAAATATTATCTTTAGGATGCGTGAAACTACCGTCCGTATTAACCACAACATCGGTTTTTGATGATCGCGTAGTTCAACTGAGCACTTAGGAAAATAGATCGGGCAAAGTATATGCAGTCGAGGTTTTGTAGTTCTTTCTGAATTTTCTGAGAAGGCGATTTTAGAGCAAGTAAAGACCTTTGATAAAGACGCTTAAAGATGAATTTTTGCTGAACTAGCCTACTTTCCTCTGACGCTTACGCCTTGCAAAACAAGCAAAGAGAGCAATCTTCTTACCTGTTACTAGCAACTGCGCTTAGTGGCGAAATTTCAGTGCCACTCAATGGGCGCAACCTACTCTATTTGAAAACATAGCGATCGCAACAATGGTAAAAACAAAACAGAACAAACTTACTCGGCAGGCTTACAAGCCTCTCTTTGCCTCTGCTCTCGCAGTGGCAGGGCTGTTCAATATGGTTGGCGTTGCCCTCGCAGAAGGCACAGCCGCTGGCGAACCTATTAGTAACACCGCAACAGCTACCTATACAGATGGCACTAATACGTTCAATGCCACTTCAAACACCGTGGTTATCAGAGTTGCTGAAATTGCCGGTTTAACCGCAGTTGCCAGTCCGGTGCAAGACGCAGATGGCGGTGCCATTGAAACAGGTGACGATTTAACCTACACCTTTACGGTTACCAACGTTGGTAACGCCGTTACAGATGTCTCCGTTCCTGGCATCAGTGGCTTTAGAGTCCAGAACTTCACACCTTCTGCCACTAACCCGGTGCAGGTGTTTGCAGTCGGCGGAACAACGCCAATTGGCGCCGTACAGCCAGACGGCAGCATTCTAGTTGGTGCAGTAGACCCCGACACGAGCTTTGAAGTAAGAGTCACGGGTAGACCGGCTGCTACTGCTATTGCGGGCAATCCCGTGAGCGTTACGCTAGGTAACACCGACGAAAACACTACGCCTGAAGGGACAGATCCCACGCAAAACCAGCCGCTTGATGACCAAGGGACTGCTGTGGACGATTTGCGCACTGTGAACATTGGCCCTGATGCTCCTCAAAACGGGGAACGTGAAGCTCAAGCGACTGGCTCTGCTACCTTCGCTTCTTCTGTCCGACCTTTGGCACTCGCCACTGTGCTTAAAACGTCTAGTGTTGCTAACGTAGGCAATCCTGCCGATCCTACTGACGATCTCATCACTTATGACCTCGGTCTGCGTGTAGAAAATTCTTCTCCTAGCAACTTGTTCCAAGCTGCGCCTTTAGAAGGCACAAACATTACGCTCAACGGTGCAACTGCTAAGCGTATCTTGGTGTCTGATGCTGTTCCTTTTGGCACAGTGCTATCTTCTGTTAGCACTGCTCTACCTTCTGGCTGGACGGCTGTATACTCAACGTCTACAGGATTGGATCCCCTCGATCCGACATTTGAATGGTTCACCGTAAGACCTGCGGGTGTCATTACTCGCGTTGGTTTTGTTCGCAGTGGCACGATTGGTGCTACCGGTACGACAACTACTGGACTTAGGTTCACGGTTGTTTCTAGCGGTGTTGCTTCAACAGGCGGCATTGTTGAGAACATCGCTCAGGTGTTTGGTCAAACGGTTGGCGATCCTTCGCCTACGCCTCAAGTTATCTACGACGAGTCAGGTGACCAAAATCCTAACAACTTCAACGACGATGACTCTTTACCTGATGCGGGCGGAGATGCTTCGGGTAGTGAATACATACCTGGTACAGATACCGGAATTGCCGATTCTGCTAACGAAGGTATAGATACCAACAACAACAACACGGGTATTGGCGAAGGTGGTGAGGTCAACGTTATTAGGCTCACTCCAACAACCGATGATATTCTCAACGGTACGCGAAATACGCCCAATGCGATTGGCCCTACTAGTGATAACGACGACTTCACTAACCAATCCACGCCAACGCCTGCTGCTGGCACAGATCCTGCGGCTACGTTCGACCCACTTGCTGTTACCTTTGAGAACTCGCTTAGCAACCCTGCGGGCGCTGGCTTTATTGCTGAGACTACTATCGAGCCAATTGCGCCTAGCGCTGCTGAGGCAGCAGGTGGGGTTGCCGGTGCTTATGGGGCAAATACGGATATTCCTGATGGCACTGAAGTTACCATCACAGCAGGCGGCAATAGCGCTACCTACACCTACGATTCAGTCAATGGCTTCGTCATTAACGCTGGTGATACACCCGTTAACGTGGGCGATGTGATCGCTGGTACTGAAGTTGACTATCAAGTTGTCGTTAATCTACCGGCAGGTACAGCTCAGCTACAAAAAGTTTCGATTCCGATTATCGCTTTCCCTGACGACGATCCAGCCGGAACGCCTGGCTACACGGGTGAAACTACTAACAACATCACCATCGACCGCCTGTACACTGGCTTTATCAGCCTGCTTAAGGAAGCTCGCGTTCTGCAGCCAGATGGCTCTCTAAAGTTGGCAAATCCAAACGACCCCGCTAGTGGGGCTGACTTCTCTATTACACCATTGCAGGCAGCGCCTGGTGAATTCATTGAGTACCGCATCCGCTACGAGAACATCTCCGAGTCGGCTGCTGGCGCAGCAGGCAGCATAGACCTTACGGCGGGCAGCTTCTCTATTCTTGAGGATGGTACAACAGCTCCTAATAACTGGGCTGACTTTACAGCTCATCAACAAAACACTGTCGCCTCTGACGGCATTGTTGAGTACTACACCAACAGTGGTGATCCAACTCCGGCTAGCACCACTGATCCGGCTAGCGGTACGACCGTTCAGGAATACCAGAACGACGTCGGTTCTGTTGCACCTAGTGACACGGGTGAGTTCACGTTCCGCCGTTTAGTTGACTAGGGTTTCTAGCTAGTTCCTAAGTTTGGGAGTGGCGAGTAATGCTTACCACTCCTGACTCTCAAAATTATTCAAGTACCGTTGTTTTTCCGTCTGTTGTTTTTTAGTCCATAAGGTTCAATAAATTATGAAACGTAAGCTCATGTTCGGTTTAGGTGTTGCAGCTTTAGTTGCTTCTGCTCCTTTTGTTAGCAGCACACCCGTATTTGCGAACTTGCAAGAAGCCGGTACGGCGATCGCTCAAATTCTTACTCGCCCCGAAGTCAAGCTAGAAATGGGCGTCGAAAAGCAGGTAACTGTGATTGACGAAAACGGCGAGGAGAAAGCTGAGTGGCAAAAGCTAGATGGTGAAGTTGCCGTTCAGCCCGGCGATTTGCTTCGCTATGACGTAGTTTCTTCTAACGCTAGCGATATCGCTGCTGAAAAGCTGGTTGTCAATCAGCCGATTCCTCCACAGATGACCTATGTGCTGGGTTCTGCTAAAGGCAATGCGGCTGCCAAAGCTATCTACAGCATCGACAACGGCGTGACCTTTGTGGCTGAGCCAATGGTTGAAGTCACTTTGCCAGATGGCACTGTAGAAATGCAGCCCGCTCCGGCTGAGGCATACACCCACGTTAAGTGGAGCTTTAACGATTCTCTAGACAAGTCCGAAACCGTTGATGTTTCTCACGAAGTCGTTGTTAAGTAAGTATAAGTAAGTAACAGCTTCTAGGGCGGTTGCGTATCTTTCTACGAAGGGATGCGATCGCCCTTTCTATCTCAAATATCTTTAGAAAAAGATATTGGTTAGCTCAAATTCACCTCTCTATCTGCCGCTTTCTATCCGTTACAGAACATAGAGAAACAGCAGAGCGAACGTTTCGACCACAAAATTGCAGATCGTAGGAAATGCCGAATAACTTACCTCCAAAGTGGTCGAAAGGCTCCAATCGTTGGCGCTGTCTGCTTGCCCTATGTCTAATTGGAGTGCTTGGCCATCCTTTCTCAAGTGCGATCGCGCAAAACTCTGCAATTGATGAACTATTTATCAACAACCGAGCATCTGCTAGCTATACCACTGAAAACGAGCTTGCTAACATTCTCTCTAGCGAAGTCTCTATTCCGGTCGATCTCCCCCTAATCGACCCCGGTGGTAGAGTTCTGGGTTGCGATGGTAAGCCTTTAAACAGCTACGCAGGGTTCTCCATGGCCCTTTACGAACCAGATGCTTCTGGTCTAGATTTGGGCGGCCTCTTAGCGCTGACACCTACTAACGGCAGTGAGAGTACTCCACCGAATAGTCGCAACGTCAATCCATTTTCTTTATCTGCAAAAGATGGGCGCTACAACTTTTTATTAGACTCGAGCGAGATACTCTCTAGCGGACTAACTCAAACAGCTCCAGGCGCTGAGTATATTCTTGTCATCAATTCGCCAGAAGACTCTGCGTTTACAGAACGCCGTATCAAGGTTGTCATTACTGATTTTCTTAACGGCCCCAACGTTAATGTTCCTTCTATTAGCTATCGGGCCACCTCTTTAGACGGTCAGCCGATTTCGATAGACGGCGCGACGGAGTTAATCAAAACGGTAAAGGTTCGCAATGCAGCTACTCAATCGCTCACTTTCTTCGAGTTTGGCTTAGATGCGACTGTTTGCAACGCGGAGCAAGTAAGCATAACCAAGTCGGCAGATCGCTCTGCGGCACAGCCCGGCGATCTGGTTGTTTATCGGCTGAATATTCAAAACGTAGCGAAAGCGGAGATTGATTCTATCGTCGCGCTAGATACGTTGCCTATTGGCTTTGAGTTTGTACCCGAGTCTGTCTCGGGGCGAATAGATGAAACCCCGATCGAGATCGGCACCCAGCTTTCTGGCAACAACGTAAGCTTCAGCGTTAAAGAAGCTATTTCTGCTAACCAATCGCTCGATATTACCTACGCAACTAGGCTGACGCCAGACGCACTTAGAGGCTCTGGTACGAACAGCGTTGTTATTACAGCAAAGAGAACAGACAGTGGATATCGCATTCAAGATGGCCCTAGTATTCATCGAATCACACTTGATCCTGGCATTTTGTCTGATTGTGGCACGCTGATTGGTCGCGTTTTTGAAGACAAAAACTTTGATGGTGAACAACAGCCTGGCGAAGCAGGTATTCCGAATGCAGTCATCTTTTTGGATGATGGCAACCGGGTTGTTACCGATGCAGACGGGCTGTTCTCGGTACAGAAAATGCTGCCTGGACAACGCACTGGCACCTTAGATGTAGCTAGTCTGCCGGGCTATACCTTAGCGCCTAACCTCTACTTTAACGAACGCAACAGCCATTCTCGGTTGGTCAATCTTGCGCCTGGCGGGCTGGTGCGCATGAACTTTGGGGTGACACCTACCTTCCAAGAGGAGCCAGAATAATCGTGGCAAAGAAAGTCAAGAGAAGATTTTTGCACTCTGGCGTGATTGGTGCTGTCACTGGAATCGGCTTGGCTCCGAGTGCTGCGAATGCTCAAGCCATTCTTAGCGTAGATCAGGCGATAGGCCCGGCTGCTGAGCCGCCTAGTGATGTTACGCCGTTAAAGGCGATCGCGCCCAACGTAGCTATCAAAACTAAGGTATCTTCCTGGGACGTTCCATGGCTAGCTGCTGATGCTCCCTCCTCAATTAGCTCTCCTTTGCCTGCTGCGCCGCAATTAGCGCTGACGTCCGACTTAGCGATCAGCGAGCCAGCGCAGTTAGATATTCCGCTGATTGCAGTTTCTGCAGCAGTACAACCTGAACCCGCTACGGAGCCGGAAGCGGGCTATGAGACGCTGCGTACCCGGCTAGCCTCAACGCCGCCTTTAGCTGCGGTAGTAGCAGCACCTCAGTCTGTCGAGACTGCCGCTCTTGCAGAAAATGAATTCTCGCAAAGCGCTGCAACAACCCAAGCACCCTGGCTAGCCGATTCGCGATTGATTGAAGAGCCGGAAGACGTGACAGCTGTTTCTCCTTTGTTGGCTTTGCAGTCAGCCGATGAGGACGAAGAGCAGAATAAGCCCTGGTTGGCCTTTATTCACAATGAAGACGAAGCAGAATCGAAGAAAAAAGCGCCCTGGTTAGCGCGATCTGAGAATGGAGAGGCAACAGCCTCAGAAGCTGCCGACTCGCAGCGACTGGCCGTCTCTCTACCGCAGCAGGAAAATAGAAAACGCCCTGGCTCGTGGATCTCTCTTACGCCGGATGAGCTGATAGATGCGAGCGTTACCAACATTGCTATTAGCGATCCGGCTAATACCTCAGGCGCGGATGCTTATGATGTAACCGGTTTAAATCGGCTAGCTATTACGCCTGCCGATTTAGCAAACTCTGATGAGATTGCTGTCTCTGTAGAGGCTAGTGAAGTAGAGTTTCTCAGTCCTGAAGCGGGTGCCTTTCTAGATATTCCAGCGACTTCGGTTGCGCTACGCTTTCCGGTAGGCGCTAATATTGCGCTGCTTGTAAATGGCAAGGTTGTGGACGCTAGCTTGGTCGGTAGAACCGAGACAAATCCGACGACTCAGCTGCGAACGCAAACCTGGTACGGCATTTCGCTAATTTCTGGGCAAAACACCTTAGAAATCATCTCTACAGATACGGGAGAAGTTCTCAAAAGTCTTCTTCTTTCCGTTCGAGGTCAGCCAGATCGCCTCGTTTTGCTCTCGCCCAATTCTATCCCTTCTGACGGTCGCTCAACGGCTACTATTCGCGGTCAGCTAGTAGATGAAATTGGCAACGTTTCGCGCTGGGACTCTCTGGTTACCTTACAAACGAGCGACGGTCAGTTTGTTGGTGCCGACCAAGACCCCGATCGACCTGGATTCCAGGCGGCTATTCAGCGAGGCGAGTTTTCTGCTGAGCTGCAATCTTCGCTAGAGTCTCATTTGGTGCAGCTTAAGGCGAGTGCTAATGGGTTAGAAGCATTCAGTCAAATTCAGTTCGACACGCCTCAAAGACCTAATCTAATCTCTGGTTCGATCGATTTGCGTTTGGGTGCAAAGGGCACAGACTTTTACAGCAGCTATCGCGATTTTTTGCCGGTAGATAGTGATAACAGCGCTGAGTTTGATGTAGATGCGGCCGTGTTTGCAACGGGCAATATCGGCGAGTGGTTGTATACCGGCGCTTATAACAGCGATCGCGCGCTAAACGAAAATTGTAGAGGCGAGTCAGCGCTTTTTAGAGCTAGCGATAGCGACTGTAGCAACGTCTATCCTACCTATGGCGATGATTCTTACACCGATGTCGTTGCCCCTTCTCTCGATAGCGTCTATCTACGCTTCGAGCGTAACTCGCCTAGTTTTGCCGGTATCGACTATGCCATGTGGGGAGACTTTAATACCGAAGAGTTCTCGGTATCGTCTCAGCTCTTTACAGCTACTAATCGACAGCTTCATGGCTTGAAAGCTAACTACAACTTTGGCAATCTGGCGCTGACTGGCTTGTATGCCAACCATGTAGAAGGCTTTCAACGAGATACGATTGCTCCAGATGGCACGAGTGGTCTGTACTTCACTTCTCAAAGAAACCTGGTGCCAGGTAGTGAAAATGTTTATTTAGAAGTAGAAGAGCTAGAGCGTCCTGGAACTGTATTGGATCGTCAGCCTCTGGTACGTGGCGCTGATTATGATATCGACTACGACCGAGGCACATTGTTGTTCAATGACCCGGTGATGCGCACAGCGGTCGATGGCTTTGGACAGCTATTAGTTCGTCGGATTGTGACCACCTATCAGTACGAGGATGGTAGCGATACTGACATTGTGGCGGGCCGTTTGCAGTACAGCTTGAACCGTAAGCAGGGACAAGAGTCCTGGCTGGGTGCTACATATTTTAACGAAGATCAGGACACTCGCGACTTTACGCTCTATGGCGCGGATGCTCAAATTTCGCTGGGTGAGAATGCTCGCATTACCGCTGAGATTGCCGAGTCTTCTAGTAACTTCGACGCTTCGGATGATGTTAGTGGGATGGCTTATCGACTGGAGGCAGAGGGCGACTTTGGAACATGGCTCCAAGGCCGTGCTTATTATCATTCTACCGATGCTGGTTTTACCAATGCTGCAACTACGAGCTTTGTGCCAGGGCAGACGCGCTATGGAACTCAGCTAACCGGTCGTATCGGTAAAACTACTGCTTTGCGCGCTCGTTACGACCATGAGGATAATGTGGGCACTGCGCCACGAGTGCTTACAGACGTTTCAGATCTGTTGAATGGTCTTAATTTACCGGGCAGCGAGTTAGATAATTCGCTGACGACTTATTCTGTTGGCTTAACTCAGCGGCTGGGCCGCAGTACAGCAGAAATAGATTGGATTCATCGCGATCGCACCGATCGCCTCACGGATGATCGCAATCTCTCTTCTGATCAACTTCGCAGCCGACTGACAACACCAGTTGGCAACAACCTGACGCTGATCGCTCAGAACGAGCTAAACCTTTCTTCTAGTACCGATCCTATTTACCCTAGTCGAACTTTGTTTGGGCTGAACTGGGAAGCGATGCCAGGACTCAACGTAGGCGTCAACCAAATCTTTTACGGGGGCGGGGGCAATAGCCGAGGCAGTGCGACCAGTATCGATGTGACTGGAGAACACACGTTTGATTCTGATACTAAAATACGCGGCAGATTCTCTACGATTGATGGCCGTGAGATTGGTGGCAGCATCGGGTTAGAACAAGGCATTAGGCTCGCACCCGGATTAAATCTTGACTTGGCTTACGAGAAGGTTTTTTCTACCTTTGGCAATAGCACTGCTGCGAGTACTGAATTTGCTCAACCTTATGCAACCGGTAATGGCGCGTCGGCTTTGGGCTTGGCGGGTGGTGAGACCTACAGCGTTGGCCTCTCTTATACAGACAATGCTGATTTTCAGGCCAGCTCCAGATTCGAGCATCGCAGTTCATCTAGCGGTTCGAATACGGTCTTTGATCTGTCTGCGCTGGGTCGTGTGACTCCTGCTTTGACGGTGCTAGGAGACTATAGACTGGCGGGCGTGGCTAATCAACGCGTGAGTGGCTTGGGCACCAGTAGCTTGCTGAAGCTGGGACTAGCCTACCGAAAGCCTCAAGACGATCGCCTTAATGCACTATTGCGCTACGAGCATCGGATGAATCCTAATTCAATCCCGACGAGTAGCAGCTTGGGTTCAAGCACAGAAACTCAAGAGCATTTACTGTCGGCTGAGGCGATTTATGCCCCAAACTGGCGCTGGGAACTGTATGGCAAATATGCTTTGCGCAACAGTCGTACAGCTATTAAGGGTGCGGGTGGTGACTTCTCTAGCAGCAGCACCGTGCAGTTAGCTCAAGCTAGAGCAACTTACCGATTGGGCTATCGCTGGGACGTTGTCGGCGAAGCTCGCTGGGTGGGTAGCAAAGACTATAGCGAGACGGGTTTTGCGGTAGAAGGCGGCTACTATCCACTGCCAGATCTGCGAGTTTCGGCGGGCTATAGCGCGGGTGCTAGCGATCGCGATTTTGGTGAAGACCGTAGCGCGGGTGGGTTTTATGTAGGCGTAACGGCTAAGCTGAGCGGTCTGCTAGATGGGTTTGGAACTCAGCCGAACGCGCCTCTTCAACAGAGAGAATCGGCTATAGAAGTTTCTAACGTTGAGGTTTTAGAGGAAGAAGCTGTGCCTGCTGCCAGCTCTGAGAGTGCGCCTTTAATAGAAGAACAGAGCGAGCCTCTTGACTATTCTGAGGCTACTGAGCTGTAGAACTAACTGTAGAGCTGTAGAACTGTAGAGCTATAGAACTGTAGCAACAAGGGCTGTTTGTTGTAGTCAAGATATTTTCATTCGTCTATATTCTCCTTACTGACCGAAAGATGGCCTATTTTCTCTTTAAAAAACATATTAAAAAACACAGCGGAAGCTTACTAATTGCCTGCGGCTTACTCGGTGCCATCTTGTCTCCTGTAGCTGGCTGGACGCAGGTGCCGTCAGGATCTGCTGCTCTGCAAGTGACGGTCACCGGCGCTGGGGATGGCATTGCCCAGCCAGATGATGTGCTGACGCTGCGCGAAGCGATTGAGATTGTCAATGGTACGCTGCCAACGTCGATGCTTAGTGATACAGAGCAACAGCTTGTCTCTAGAAGTGAATCGACTTCAACGATTAAATTTAACCTGCCATCGGATCAAACGGCGATTGAGCTGCTTTCTGTTTTGCCAGCGATCGTTCAGCCTGCTGTGATAATAGACGGTACAACTCAACCTGGTTATTCTGGTCTTTCTGCCACTGCGGAAATTAATATTCCTGTCCCCGCAGTGACTTTGCGCCCTGCACCTAACGCTGAGGTCTTTCGGGGGCTGACGATTGCCGCAAATGATGTTGTCGTACGGGGTTTGAACCTGTATGGATTTAACGCGAGTAGCCTAGCGGCGCAATCTACGCCGCCAGCAGATATTTTTATCTCCCATCATATTATTCCGCTGAATAGAGAAACGGCCTCTTCTCGCGTGGTCAATAATAGTCAGCCGCCTAGCGGCATCGTGATTGAACAGAATTGGCTAGGGCTGACGGTGGATGGAAAGATGCCTGCTGTGCCTTCTGGCTTTGGCGTTTCTGTTTTTGATAGTGCTGGGACGACCATTCAGCGAAATCGCATTGAGTATCACAATGGCAGCGGTGTAATTACCGGGCGCAAGGCAAGCAACCTGAAAATAGTCGAAAACATCATTGTGGGCAATGGCCTAGCGGGAATGCCGGATGCTATTCGTTTGGATGGGCAAGTAGATAATGGATTGGTTTCTAGCAATCTGATTTGTGGCAACGATGGCAGCGGTATCTTCTTATTTAAGCCGGAGGGTGCGGTGAGTATTTTCGATAATGACATTCGTTTTAATGGCCAGCGGCTAAGACGTGCGGCGGTGTATGTGATGGGCGATAACCATAAGATTTTGAACAACAACATTACAAACCAGCGCGGTAGTGGCGTGGTCGTGACGGCTTATGGGCAAGGGCCGAACACTCAGAGCCGAAATAATGTCGTAACGGGTAACCGGTTTAACGATTTGGAGGGTTTGAGCATTGATCTGAATGCTCGGCGAAACCACGAGCCTCAGAACTTTCGGCAGGGGGATGGGCCTAATCCTCGGCGTAATTCTCATAACCGCCGTCAGGATACAGGTAATGGCGCAGTGAACGCCCCGCAGTTTGTTAGCCCCGAGTTTTTTGTAATTGACGGTAAGGCGGTTGTTCAAGGTCAGTCCGATGCTGGGAGCGAAGTTCAGCTTTATCGCGCTACAGGAGATGTTGATGAGTATGGGCCTTTGTCAGAGCCTGTGGCGATCGCGACAGCAGATGATAGCGGTAACTTTGAGTTTGTTTTGGCAGATGTGATGGGTGGTGAGGTTTTGAGTGCGATCGCAACCGATCCGCGCTACGGCACTTCTGAACCGGCAATGAATACTGTGGTGCGATCGCTGACTGGCATAGCTGCCTCAGTAGAGACTGGCCCCGTAGCAATGCCCCAATGCACTACGCCACCAGCACCGCCTGTCGAAATTCCGCCTGTTGAAACCTCGCCATCTCCACCTATCGAAGCGCCGATACCTGAAGAAATTCGGCTCGAAGTTCCTCGTAATGTTCATTACGGCCTCGATGAAGACTTTATCAACGCTGATAGCGCAGCGATATTAGATCGAATAGCTGCGGTGATGAAGCAGTATCCATCAATAGTTATTGATTTGCATGGGCATACTGATTCGAGAGCGAGTGCGGCCTACAACCAGGACTTGGCTCGGCGGCGAGCTGAAAATGCGCGGCGATACCTAATGCAGGTAGGTGTAGCACCGGAGCGGATGACGATTCGCTCTTTTGGAGAAACTCAGCTACGAGTAGAGGAAACGGATCGGGTGAACTATGCACAAAATCGCAGAGTGGAATTTGTCTTTAGCGAAGTGCGAGGTGCAGAGATCACGTTTGTTAATCAAGAAAGCGACCTACAGATTGAGCCATAGGGTCGTTCATCTGTAATATCTCTATTTCTCAACATCCAAAAAAATATTCATGACATCCTTTCTGCGACGTATTCAATCAGTTCACCGGCGATCGCCTCGACGCTCCTGGTTATTTTCTAGAGTTGCTGCCAAAACAGCGATTGTGGGACTGGCATTCTCGCTCAGTTTGTTAGGTAATACCAAGCCTAGCGTGGCTGCTACTACGACACTTTCATTTAACAACACTCCAACCCTAGTGAGTGGGACAGCTCGAACGCAGGGGGCCGTCTACCGCTTTGCGAATGTAGTGCCTGGTGTCGATGCAATGGTGCAGGTGGCAGCTATACAAAACGCTCAGTTGAAAATACTTGACGACAATACAACATTTCCTAGTCGCTTTCAGCCGACGATTGCACCTTCATCGACATCACTAACGAACGCTACGTCTTACGTCAGATTTAATTTTAAGCTGACGCCTTCTTCAACTCCCGGTGGAACCTCGTTCGCGGCTGCGCCAGCGGCAACGGCAACCAATGTGTATTTCAGCGCGCAGGATGTAGATGGTAATGGAGTAGCCAACACAATTCGCGAATTTGTAGAAACAATTGGTGCGACTACCTCATACATTGCCAACCCAACACTTTTGCAGCGAATGACAACGCCACCTGTTGCAGGCGGTATTGGCTACCAGCAAATCAACTCCCAAAATGTTCAAGCTGGAGTTGGCACCGACGACAGATATGAATTCTATAGCTTCCTAGGAAGTTCCGTCAGCGAATTCTCTGTTATTGGCGGAAACATTACAGGTTCGGCGGGCTGTACTCTTAACAGTCCTGGATGCGATCGCCAAAACTCCTGGACATTTAATGTTGCAGATGTGCAGAGACTAGATTTTGGCGATGCGCCTGTTGGTTATGGTGACGCCTATCACCCTGTGCCGCCTACTCCCTCCGTCTTTTTGGGTGCTTTAGTAGACGGAGACGATGGCCCAAACTATACGGCTAGCGCCAATGGCGATGACATTACTGGTGTAGATGATGAAGATGGTGTTGCCAGTTTTCCAGCCCTTTTGACCAATTCCACTAGCTATTCACTTAATTTGACTTGTGTGGGAACTAATGCGCCTGTCACGGGCTGGATAGACTTTAATAAAAATAGCACCTTCGAGAACACAACAGAAAAAGCCTTGGGCACTTGTAATGGCAGTACAGTAACGCTCAACTGGACAGGTTTAAGCGGACTCAGCACGGGCAATACCTATGCTCGCTTTCGAACAGCCAGCATTGCTTCTGAAGTCACTAATCCAACCGGGCAAGCCTCTAACGGTGAAGTAGAAGACTATCAGGTTGCGATCACACCACCAAACAGTGTTTCCGGTACGCTGTTTGAAGATAGAAATAGAGACGATTTGCTGACTGGCGGTGAACCTAGGCTGCCAGCAGGCGCTGTAGTTCGTCTGCTCAACGGAAACGACCCGAACATCGAAATCGCAACGGCAACAACAGACGCCAATGGTCAGTATAGTTTTCCAAACATAGCTAACGGTAACTATACAGTGCAAGTGGATACGGCAACCGTCTCGGCAGGCTATCTGCTTGGCAGTCCTAACAACAGACCGATTACAGTGGCTAGTGCATCTGTTGTTGTTGATTTCCCGTTCGATACAATTAATGTTGCCGGTACTGTTTTTGAAGACTTCGACGGCAACAATGCGCAAAATGGTTCGGAATTTGGGTTGCCAGGCATTACCGTTAGCCTCTTTCAAGATCTCAACAATGACGGCAGCTTAAACCGCAGCGATGATACTAACGCCGATGGCCGCATAGATAGCAGCGATAGTGTTGCTATTACCGTGACTGACGTTGATGGGAAGTACGGATTTAACGTATCTGATGGTAATTACCTAGTGTTAGTGGACAGTGCCGATAGCGACCTAGGCAATCGTCCATACGGCGGCGTCACCAACAGCCCCAACAATGCCCTCAACAATCCGCGTAACGCTGATGTCAGCGGGTCTTCTGTTGCAACTGGGCTTGACTTTCCCTACGACGTTGGCTCTCCACCCGACATCTGCAACGGCGAGGTGTATACACCCCTGTCCTTCGAAAATGCAACTCTGATTGAGGGAAGTGCCCTATCGCTTAATGCTGTCTACCGGTTTCCAAATGTGACCTCTGGGTTAGATGCGCTTGTCAAAATTACCAGTCTTAATAACAATGCTGTGCTTACAGAGATAGACGGAACAGCGCTCGGCGTAGCATCAGCGCTACAGCCCAGTCTAGACTCTTTTCCTAATACAGATTCTAGCGTTGACTTTGAAATAACCTTTGTCGCTGCGGGCACGAGCGCTCAAGCGGCTATCAGCAGTTTCTCAGCAGGCGGACTAGACATCGACGGAGATGGCAACTCGCTGAGAGAGTATATCGAACTGACAAACTTTTCGGCATACCGCTTAGAAACACCGACTACGCTGACGGCATCCTATACGCCACCGACTGGTCGCTTTGAGTCTGCAATAACACAGGGCCAACCCGGCATTAGCGTTAACGTGAAGCAGGCGATCGCTGTTGGTGACTTTGACAACGTTTCTCAGTTTCGCTATCGCGTCGGCGCAATCGATACAGCCAACACTGGGGCGGGAGCTAGACTCAATTCCCTATTCTTCGACTGTATCGAATTCGACAATTCAAACACAGCAACAACGGCTTACGCTATCAGCGGCACCTTGTACAGAGATGATGACGGCAACGACAGCTTCAACAATGGCGAATCGACTCTGCCAGCAGGCATCACCGTTGAGTTATTAGATGGGGGCGATGTGGTCGCAACAACAATCACCGACAGCAGTGGTCAGTATACATTCACAAGTGTGACGAACGGCACCTACTCAGTGCGAGTGAAAACGGATGATGCCAATATTCCTAACGGTACGCTGCTGGGAACACCCAATAATGTTTCGGTTACAGTCGCCGATGCGAATCCTCTGTCAATTAACTTCGGATTTGACACGATTCCTGTGGCCAGCGATCCTAATATGCTCTTAGTTAAGCGTATTACGGCAATTAACGGGCAAACAACAAATCCTAACGATGGCACTGTATTGAATCAATTCGTTGACGATACCGCCAGCTCACAGTCAGATGACGACAATAACGTTAACTGGCCTAGCAACTATCTTCTTGGTGCGATCAATGGAGGTAGTGCAAAACCTATCAGTAACAATCCAGCAGATATCGTGGAATATTCAATTTATTTTCTTTCTGCGGGCAATGCTGAAGCCAAAAATGTGTTGGTGTGCGATCGCATTCCTCAAAATACTTCTTTCCTGCCTGATGCATATACCGGACAGTTGCCCGCCGATCCGCTGAGCGCTCCGGGCAGTCAGCTTGGCATTGCGCTAGATTTTAATGGAAGTGAACGAGCGCTAACAAGCGCTGATGATGGCGACTCTGCCTACTACTTTCCGCCCACCGTTGAACCTAGTTCTCAGTATCCAAACATTAACTGTGGCGGCTCTAACGACAATGGTGCTGTTGTTATAGATCTAGGTAATCTTCCTGCTGCAACTGGTTCAGGCACCCCTGTTGGTGCCTTTGGTACAATCCGTTTTCAAGTGAAAATTGACTAGTGATAGCCTATCTATTGTAGTAGCCCTTTTAATTCTTTAATGAGTCTTTTCATCGTTTCTACTTTTACGGCGTCTTTCTCTATTTCGCTTTTCGACTTAAATAGCTGTTCAATAACGACTTTGAGCTTACCAAGCTCAGTTCCCATCCCCTGGTCTGGAGTAACTTTTTCTACTCCATTTATGGGTTCCTTGGGGTTTGCGCGCAGTGCTTCTTTTACGCGCGCTCTAACCTTTCTTACGGATAGCTTTTGAGTGAGTACTTCTTTGAGCAGCGGTTTGAGAACAGCCTCGTCCGTAATTTGGGCGAGTGCTCTTGCTGATAAATACGAAAGCCCCTCTTTTAGGTGAGCTGTTTTAAGTATAGCTGGGAGCTTAAGCGTGGGTAGATGCGCTGTTCTAAAGGTTTGGAGTTCTATGCCAAATTGTTGCAAAACGCTGATTATGGCCTCTAGCTCGTGGCTAACCGTCTTTTTGCTCTGTCTTACGCCGGGCCCCCGACCAGCGGTTTTATCGCTGTGACCTTTAGTATTGACTATATTTATGGCGTCTGCGGGCAATATTCCAAAGCGAGCTTCTATAAGATTTAAAATACCCAGCGTTTTTTCTAGTGTGCTGAGGTCTTCTCTATTGAGGTTTTCGCAAAGAGAAAAGTCTAAAGCATTCTCGTCGGAGAAATCACCAATGAAGCAAAGGATGTTTTGCAGACCGGCAAGTTCTGCTGCTAGATATCGCCTTTCGCCTGCAATTAGCTGATAGTCGCCTGCAATTTCTGGATGCGGACGAACGACTAAGGTTCCTTTGAACCCGTGTGTTACGAAGCTATCGGCAAGCTGTAGAACGCTGGCTTCGCTGAAATATTGCCGAGGCTGATCGGCCCAGGGATGAATTCTGCTACGTGGGATGGAGATGGGAATTTCACTAGCTATATTTGGCCTTAAAGTTTTATCCGAATTAAAGGCTGGTATGGTGAAACTTCCTTGCTGGACTGTAGGTTCTGTCATGGTTTGAGTCAACTGAAGAACTGTTCGATCTGATAAGCATTTACCTTCCAATGAAAGGAAAGTTCTTATAGATTTTGCTAAAGAGTTCTTTTTATTGGCTAGATCAAAAACCTGAGGTCTTCCAGTAAAGAAAGAGGCAACTTGAGGCGATCTTTATAATGTAGTGATTTTTATAATATGGTGCTCTTTTAAACGCGGCGCCCTTTTAAATATTTTGACGCCTGATTCTTTCGCTGTTGCGAAGTCCGGATATCTGTCACTTCTGTAGGCAGTGTACTATTTCTAATTGGGTTCTGGTCAGAAATAGTGCACTGTATCAAAAAATTCTCTTTTTTGCTGAGAGAGATCTAAAAGTAAAGGAGAGGCGATACATTGTTTGGACGCTTGTTCCTTATCTTGATTTTTTACGCTACCATTGCGGGCAAATTGTGCTTATTCTTCGAATCGGTATTGGCTACTAGCAAATGGTTTAGCTGAAGATCCCAGAATGCTACCCATAGATCACAATATTTGACGCATAGCTTCGAGACTCGCTCGTACTCTTCATGTCTGAGCGACTGAGCCAAGACGTACTTTAAGTCTAGGGCATGTGTATCATCGTCTGCTTGAGCCTGGGTGTCGCTGCTAGTTCCGTGACAGTAGTAATAGCCTGAGCCAATATCTGTTCCTAGTGCTTTGACGTTTTCTCTTAGTGGCGCACTGAATAAGACGACTACCTCTTCTGCCACCATTAGGAGGGCAACCACGTCGCTTAAGTCGTTATAAGAAAGCTCTAAGCATTCGCGCAGCTGGTTGGATACTTGAGAAGGCAGGTGGTTCTCTCGCATTTCGTGGCTGATGCCTAAGTCGCTCAATACTTTTTCGTATAGAGGGTAGTGAGCATTGTTAGGATCGCCCGTGTA